>JRHI01000004.1_pt1 | contig 195205 bp, 163 predicted proteins | sample 215371 | NCBI WGS metagenome assembly JRHI01 (sample SAMN02929681, study PRJNA255918) | sediment metagenome | biome: cave system; feature: Ice Cave; material: Sediment; isolation source: sediment from deep within a dark volcanic ice cave with no known source of... ...
TACGGAGCCTTTTCTCTTATCCAATCAAGGTTCGCTGTTGAATTATGAACCTGGGTCTTGGGGTTCCTCTCTGTTCGAGGGCTTTAATGCCAGCCGGGCCGAAGCGCAAGCTTAGGGCTTGTCCCGTATCGACCTAATTCAAATTCAGAAGAACACCGCGGGAGAAACATTAAATAGCTTGCTAACTTCTCGATGTGGGTTTTATTGAGCTCACGTTTCTTGTGCAGGACTTCCGACACGATGCTTTCAGAACCAAAAATGGGAGCCAGATCTTTCTGACGGAGATTATTGGCGCCCATCAATGTGCGGATAATTTCAATCGCCGACGCGTCAGGAATCGAATGATGCTTTTCTTCATACGCTTCGATTAAGGTCATCAGCACTTCGGCGTACTTCTCTTCTTCACTTGTCGGGTTGTCTTTACCCGCCAACTTGTCCAGAACAGATAGGTACTGCTTATGTTGCTGTTCGGATGTGATCGCTGTTGGCGAGCCGACTTCGAGCGCATATTTTTGTGATATGGTAATCATCATTCCCACCAATCCTGATCGTCGTATTCCGCGTGCTCACGATTCCCTTCATAAAGTCTTGAAGAATTTATTTTCTAGATAGCGGCATTTCGTTGTACGTGCGTCCATTAAGGCGTCGACCGGTTGTCGATTTACGCGCTCCCCCCCACTGTTTAAAGAAAAATGGAATTCCTGCTCGTTCACATTGATGTTTTATGGAAACGACCCACTCCAACCGCATCGGACGCGCTCCGAAGCCACTCTCGCCCCCTACGATGACCCAGTGAATGCCAGATAAATCCAACTCACCTAAATCTTCCAATAAAGGTTCTATCGAAAGGAATTTCACTGCGGCTAAGCTTGCCTGCAAGATCTTGATTCGAGGGACGCCGTGCTTTCTATTTTCAACGCTCACCCCCCACCATATATGAGATTGAACGGCAGCAAATCGCAGACGGTTAAAAAGCATTTCATGCATTCTGTCCGGTCTTTTCGTCAACACTTGATAGGTGTGCCAGTCGGCTTCCATCATTACGGTCGCGACAGCCGCGATGTAGTCGTCTGGGACGGTGTGGTGAAACAAATCACTCATAGAGTTCACAAAGATTCGCTTTGGTGTTCGCCAAGATCGCGGATCATTTAGTTTTTCTGGAATGATTCTCAGATCGAATCCTTGCTCGAAAGGGTGGCCTTTTACTCCCCTAAAGCGTTCAGCGAAAGTCTCCGCATAGCAATGAGCACAGCCTGGACTTATCTTTGTGCAACCTCGCACAGGATTCCACGTAGAGTCCGTCCACTCAATAGATGAGTTGAATGACATGTTAACCTCAGCTAAAGATCCAACGATATTTGACCAGACGGTTGAATCTTTGTAATCTTCTTCCAGAAATCATGCGCTCTTGGATGTCGGCTGGCCAGCACAATGTAATAAAGAAGAAGGTTATTGTGGTCTGTGCGAACAGGAATCTCGCGATCTTGGACCGTCTCATATCCCAATTGACGCAACTGCTCCATGTATCGGTTTAGAATTCTGTGTCCAATTTGTGAGTCGGAACCGCCGGCCTCCAGGTCATCACGCCACGACGTATTCCCCAGAAACGCCGTCATAGCGGCCCCTTCGGAATGAGCGTACTGCCGTAGATTCATTCTTATTCCCATTCCAAATTGAATAGTCATTAGCAAATCAACTTTGCGATTTTGTACGAGGCGTTGAATCGTTTGGAACCTAATTTGCAATCCGGTGGGATCAATAAACGCTAGCGCCAAATGGTTGGGTGGTGAAGCTTCCCTGACTGCGTCTATTACATCATTGCAGTCTCCCGTAATGAGCGAAACTTGGTTGAGCTTCGGATGTCCCTGAAGGCGCTGCGTCAATGTTGAGAGGACATCGGGCATGTCAACAAAAACGTAATGCGCGAATTCCGATTTGAGTGCGACAAGAGGCGACCCGTCAACCTCTTCGCCGGTGTTCCGTACGACACTACGGCCGGGTCCAGAAAACAGGTCAATGTATGAAAGTTTTCCATGCCACTTATTGCCTATCCCTGTTGTGAAAATGGATAGGTAGCGCTCCAGGTAGAATTTCTTGTCATAAACCCAAATGCCGGTCGGGCGCACCGGCAGCCCGTCCGATCCAGATGACTTCTGGCCGGATGGATCCATTGCGAGAGGACCTCCCCATAACAGATAATGAAGTTACTACACTATAATAGACGAAATAATTTTATTCTATTCATACGATCACCATGTGGTAATTGGCGCAGCACTCTTCGGGTTTGATCCAAACACACCTCTCACCGACGCTTAAAGTTGTTGGTCATCATTAGAAATCACAAAACACGGAGGCAATTTGGGTTTTAATGGTGGGTCTTAAGGATTCTCCCGAGTTCTCCCGCCAATTGTTTTTCACTTCCCGAGCGTCCGCTCCCAACTCTATTGTATTGGTACAGTTCTCCATTTCTGTACCTTAGTACAGTAGTAGTTACCATATCTTTACAGTATACTACCGCATGCTCGTCGCCCGTCCCTCCAGATTGATCCCTCCTGCCGCATTTCTCTCCCGCCCCTATCTCCCTTTATCTTCATGCAATTACAAACTCTTGCCACTCTTCCTGCCTCACCCGTCCTTTGTTTTCAACACATTGCGAACTCTTTCGCCCAAAACACCCCGGGTGGGGTATACCGACAGTTTGCAACGTTATGTAGCAGAACGACTTACGATTTCCACACTCGCACACAAAATCCCGCTACAACAGCGGCTCACCCGAATTCTTCGCCACCGCTTCCCGCGTGCTATCCCGCAAACGGATCAACTCATGCCAGTCCGCCCCCGCCCGCTCACCATCTCCGCCGGAGTCTGTGCCAATCGCCCGCGGATAAATCGGCGCCGACAGCGTAATCGTCACGTTGGAATGCCGCGGCAACCACGCCCCATCCGGCAAAAATTCCCGCGTGCCCTTCAGCGACACGGGAATAATCGGCGCGCCCGTTTCCACCGCCGCCTTGAACGCACCCAACTGGAATTGCCGCACGCCTCCGCCCCGCGTGAACGTGCCCTCCGGAAACACAAACACCGAATCCCCTTTGCGCAAGAAATCTTCCATCTCCGCCGCCTGGTGCAGCCGCGATTCCGCATCCGTGCGGTCGAACGACAGATGCCCCATCTGCCGCAAAAATGTTCCGATAAACGGCATCCCGCTCACTTCCATCTTCGCCACAAATCGGTACGGCACGCCCAGCCCCAGCATCAGCGCTACCACATCGAAATAACTCGTGTGGTTCGACGCATATATTTTCGCGCCCGGCGTATCCATATATTCCTTGCCGGTCACGCGCACCTTGCATCCCACCAGCGGAAACAAAATCTTCAGCGCCCCCGAAGTAAATCTTCCCGCCGCGCGATGATCCGAAAACAACTGCACGATCAGCCACGTCGGCACAATCCACAGCGTGAACACCACCGTGAAGTACACGCCGTACAAAACTTCCAGCGCCCTCCGCACTCCACTGACAATCCCGCGCCCTGCGGTTCTTCCCGCGCTGCTCGCTCCCAGCCGCGCAATCTGCAACCACGCTGGGGCCATTCCCGCCGACAGAGTCCCCGCGAGAAAAAGTTGTTTCGTTTCCTCGCGCCGCAATTTTCCGCTCGACGTTTTCGGAATGCTGCCCACGGGAATCAGTTCCACGCGATCCGGCGGCAATCCCAGCCCTCGCGAAATTTCATCTGTCACCGCCGCCGCAATCGCCAATCGCCGCGCCGCATCTGTTTCGCGCGATTCCGCCACTACGATCATTTTTTCTGTGCCGCTCGCCTGATCCTTCATCCCGAACGCCACAATGCAACCCTTTCGTATGCCTTCCGCGCGTGCCGCCAATTCCTCTACTTCGTGCGGATACAAATTCCGCCCACCTTTGATGATGATGTCTTTCACGCGTCCGGTAACATACAGCTCGCCGTCCGCCACGTACGCGCGGTCGCCGGAATTCACCCATGCAAATTCCTCGCCCGATGTTTCTCCATTCGCGCCAACTCGCGCTGGCCCCGCTTTGAACAACGCCTCCGTAGCCGCTTTATTTTCGTAGTAACCCGTCGTTGTCGATGGCCCGCGAAACCACAAAAATCCTTCCGTGCGCTCCGGTACTTCCGCGCCATCCCCAGTCACCACGCGAATTTCATGCCGGGGAACAGCTTTTCCCGCCGACACAAACGCAATCGCATTTCCATCGGCCGCTTTTGCCGGTATCGCGCGCCCCTGCGCTGCAAACGTTTCGCGTTCGATGCGATCCACCAACGGCCCGCGCCCCAGCGGTGGCGACGTCACCGCCAGCGACGCCTCTGCCAATCCATACACCGGCATCAGCGACTCCCGCCGGAATCCATAGCGCGCAAACCGTGTTGCGAATCGCTCCAGCGTTTCCGGATTGACGGGCTCCGCTCCGTTCATGGCGATGCGCCACGAGCTCAAATCCAGTCCCGCAATATCTTTGTCCGCAATTTTCCGCACGCACATCTCGTACGCAAAATTAGGCGCCGTGCTCATTGTTCCCCGATGATTGTGAATCGCCCACAGCCACCGTTCCGGCCGCCGCAAAAAAGCGATCGGCGACATCACCGCCAGCGGAATTCCGTAATACAGCAGCGTCAACCACGCGCCAATCAATCCCATGTCGTGATACAGCGGCAGCCAGCTCACTCCCACATCGCTTGGCCCCATTTCCACGGCTTCGCCGATCGCGCGAATATTCGCCAGCAAATTCGCATGCGTCAGCACTACGCCTTTGGGATCGCCCGTAGAGCCGGAAGTGTATTGCAGCAGCGCGATGTCGCTACCTTTGCGTGCGCGTGGTCCGCTCAAATGCAGCGGCCGTGCACCCGGCGCCGCGGGGGCAGCCTCGGACATCGCCTCAATCAATTTTGCGGCATCCACCACCGCCGTCAGCGAGCTGACGCGCGGCTTCAGAAGTTTCGCCACCGCCTCCGCTCGGCGGAAAGTAAGCAGCATGCACACGCCGGCATTATTTAAAATCGCGGATTGTCGCGCGGCATATTCTTCAATCCTGTCCGCGCGAAAGGGAGGATAAATGGGCACCGGAATCGCGCCCGCCAATAAAATTCCCGCGTACGAAACGAAAAACGCGCGCGACGTTGGCAGCATCAGCGCCACACGGCTTCCTGCGGTCACGCCGCGCCGCGTCAACTCCGCTGCACACCGCTGGCTTGTGGCATACAATTCGCCAAACGTCAGCGTTACCGTCTTGTCTTGCCCAAGCGCATCTTCCGCGCTCGCATTTTGTTTTGCAGCCGCGCCCTCTTCACCGATCGCCGCATCTTCAGTGATCGAAAGATGCACGCGCTCGGCGTCATGCGCCGCGCGGTATCGCAGCACCTCCACCAGCGTCTCGGCGTTCGCAACGCCGCTTTCTTCCGCTTCGTGGCGCAGTTTCTGCGCCGTCACCGAAGCGCGCAACGCGGAATCCGGCTGCGTCCCTTGCTGCGTCTCCGCTACATTTTTCGGAGCCGCGCATACCGCTACGACAAGATCGTCGGGTGTATTTGCCTGCGTAGCGGCGCGATCTTCGATGCGCACGCTGAACGCATTCTCCAGCCGCGCCATCAATTCCACGCGCTCCAGGCTGCCCAGCCCCAGCTCGCGTTCCAGCAGCGATGCGCCATTCAGCATCGGCAGCGCCCCTGCGCTACCCAATTCCTGCAGCAGGCCGCGGATTTCCTCCAGCACGCGCTCGCGCACTAAAGATGGTTCGAGTTTTGCAATTGGTGTCGCCACGGAAGCAACGAAACTACGTGTTGTTTTTCACCTACGCGCTCTTCACCTTCGCAGGCCCCGCCGCACTATATCCCTTTGGCATCAATGTTGTCGCCAGGTCAACGCCGCTCAGGTCCACGCCCGTCAGATCCGTTTCTCGCAAAATGGCCACGCCCATATCTGCCCCCGCGAATTTCGCTCCGCGCAGATTCGCCAGCCGAAAATTCACATTGCGCAGATGCGCGCGCTCGAAATTCACGTCGGCCAAATCGCACCGGAAAAACTCAATTCCGCTGGCCTGCGCTTCAGAAAGATCCGCGCCCGGCAAAATGGCTTCCGTCAAATCCGAATTGCGCAAATCCGCCCCATGCAGTTTCGCTCCAGAAAGATCCGCGCCCGGCAATTTGGAGTAGCGCAGATCGCTGCCCGCAAGATTCGCCTCGCGCAAAATCGCTCCGCTCAAATTTATTTCCCGCAAATCCGCGCCAGACAAATCCGCGCCCGCCAGATCGGCGCGCATACCGCCATCGTGCCCACGGAAAAACCGCCCATGCGCCTCTAAAATCTCCGTCAGTTTCTTTCCCTTGTGCTTGATGCTCTTTGCTTTTCTCAATCCCATATTCGTCGCCTCGCGCTTCCTATATTGCCAGCTTAATCCTGCTAAATCCCGTCCAACTCTAGCTTGCGGCCACTATGCTACTGTGAACTTATCGTGACCGCACCACGTAACTATCTGTGCTCACTTCTCCTCGCACTCACCCTCCTCTGCTCCTCCGCCTCCGCCCAAACTCAACAACGCGAAGACGAAATCGTCGCCAGCCTCGCCGGTGGCCGCATCATCGTTCACGTGGCGCACGACGTAATTATTTTTGCCGCCATCGATCAGCCCGTCGAAGCTCATTCCGTTCCGCCGCGGCTTCTGCAGCTCGACTCCACGCACGTCGGCATTTTACTCGGTGCGTCCGAATGGCAAATTCCCGCCGCTCCACAACCTGTGCGCCTCGATCGCGATTTTCAAGCTGTCGCCGCCGGCCCGAATCAGCGTTACCAGGATTATCCCGATGCGGCCGCACGTGACCTGGAAACCATCGGCGTCGCTTTTCTTGAGAAACTTCGCCCGCTCGTTTCGCAGCTGCATCACAAAATTGATTTTCGTCCCGACGATCCGCTTTTCGAAATCGTCATTCTCGGATTTGCGCCCAATTACGGCCCGGAAGTTTGGCAGGTGGAATATCGCATCGAGCAGCAGCAAGTCGCCGCGCGCGGCGAATATTGGCAGACGCGCATCTTGCGTCCACGCTTCACGCAACTTTACCCGCCCGAAGGTAAACATTCGCCGCGCACTCTCGTTGAAATTCGTTATCCGGCCGATCCGGTTGCCCCTGAAATCGCAAGCACTACCAAAGCTCGCGGCAGCAATCAAGGAAACTCTCCGCCGCTGATTGCGCTTATCCAGTCCGGCGATTCGCGCATTGCCCGGCTGCGCGCCAGCGATCCGCGTTTCGGCAAAGTGTTCGATGCCATCGATCGTGGCCAGGCTCAGAAGGCCACACCCGCCGACGCCGCGGATTTCCTGCGCGCCGCATTGCGATTGATTGCTCCGGACGCGAAATTTTTCCTTGGCACCATGGAAGAACAGCGCGGTTTCGACTGGATCGTTCCGCCCGATGAACCCGTTGAAAAAACCGACGACAAAACGCGTCCGCCTGGCGCGCCGTCACTTCGCCGTAAGCCCACGCCCTGAAGAATTACGCCGCGCGATATTGCGTACTGGTGTTCCGCTTTCTTGCGAGCCAGATTCTGGAGACGATGGCATCGCCAGTTCCGCTTGAGCGGGCACAACTTTTTCGATCGCATCGCCGCGCCGGATCTCGCCGCCTTCCAGTACCCGGCACAACATGCCACGACGTCCCCGTATTTCTCTTCGCAGCCCGGGCCTGAGTTTCTCCAGCTGATCGCAAGGGGTGCAAATCGCGTTACCTGCAGCCGCGTTTCGCCAACGCGCAACTCCTGACCCAACTCCAGGCTGTTTACATTGATTCCATCGGTCGTAATGTTTTCGCGAATCATTCCCGGGCGAAGGTCCATTGCTTCCAGCGTCTCGCGATCCACCAGCAGAACTTGCCGCTTGCCGCCCGGACGCGCGTGCGCACAGCCTTCCAGCCCGGAGTTTTTTAACACGCGCACCGCATCCAGCTCTTCCATGGGAAGGCGCTTCTTCGGTGCGCGGAAAATGTGCAGCACTTTGGCCATCGTTCACAAAACCTGCGGCGCAACTTTATTCATTAACTCATCCCGAACGTACGAGCAATCCTGTCGAGAATCGCGCTGCCGATCAACTAATCTCCAGCGGTGCCCACGCTTGCATGCGCACCAATATCCTTCCTGCAATGCACGCCAGCAAAATGTATTTTCGGCGCAGCTTCGTACGCTCGGGATACTGCTTCTTCCAACGACGCGCCTATTGCTGTCACGCCCAGCACGCGCCCGCCGTTCGTCACGATTTTATCGCCGTCGCGTTTTGTTCCGGCATGCAGCACCGCAACACTCGTCACTTTTGCGGCGTCATCCAGTCCCGTAATCATTTTGCCGGTCGCAAATTTCCCCGGATAGCCGCCGGAAGTCAGCACCACGCACACGCTTGCGCCGGATTTCCATTTCAGCTTCGACGTGTCCAGGCGGTTCGCTGCCACAGCTTGTAAAACTTCCGCCAGGTCGAAATCCATGCGCGCCACGATTGCCTGTGTCTCGGGATCGCCCAGCCGACAATTGAACTCCAGGACCTTTGGTCCTGCTTTCGTCAACATCACGCCAACATATAAAAATCCCTGGTAACGAATGCCATCGGCCGCCAGCCCATGCAGCGTTGGCTCCACAATTTCGGAAATAATGTTTTCGCGCAGCGCCTTCGGTAGTAAATCGTCCGTCGAGTACGCCCCCATCCCTCCGGTATTTGGTCCGGCGTTTCCGTCAAACACCCGCTTGTGGTCGCGCGTCGGTACCAGCGTCGCGTAGCGCTCCCCATCCGTCAGAATGATGAAGGAAAGCTCGTCGCCTTCGAGCGTTTCTTCCAGCAAAATCCTTTTTCCGCCGGCGCCAAGCTCGTGCTTCTCCATCACATGGAAAACAAAGTTTCTCGCTGAATTTTCGTCCGGAGCAAGAAAAACTCCTTTTCCCGCGCACAATCCATCGGCTTTGATGACCACCGGCCAGGAGACATTCTGCAACGCGGCATACGCTTCGCTCGCCGCGTCGTACGCGCCGTACATTTTTGCCGTGGGAATATTATGCCGCTGCAAAAACTTTTTAGAAAAAATCTTGCTGCCTTCCAGTTGTGCCGCCTGCTGCGAAGGACCAACCAGCGGCCATTTTCTCCGCGTAAATTCATCCGCAATTCCGTTGACCAGCGGCAACTCCGGACCGACCACTGTCAAATCCGGCTGAATTTTCTCCGCCAGGGCGATCAATGCCGCAACATCACCGGAATCTACGTTCACGCACTCCGCAAGCGCCGCAATTCCCGCATTTCCCGGAGCACACCAAATCTTCTCCACTTTGGCGCTCTGTGAAAGCTTCCAAGCGAGCGCGTGCTCCCGCCCGCCTCCGCCAATCAGCAACACCTTCATCCCGCGTCCTCAGTCATTCGTGCGTTATTTTGATTTCTCGTTTATAGCGTGAAAATTCTTCCACGCCATAATAACCGCACGGACCTTCGCCGCCAACACGACGAGCAGCCGTCCACGAAAAATCCGCACCAGAACGTGAAAACAAAATTAAAAGTAATGGGATATAACGAGACGGAATCCCCGAAGAAAAAAAACTAGAACCCTACGCCCGGCCCATCGCGCGAATCGGAATTGTGACTCCCGTCGTTGCGTCCGAAGACGCCAGCATGTGGCATCTCCCATCAAAAATTCCGCCCGGATCGACGACCATGCACGGAGAATGCACTTCGCCGGTAACTACGCCCTTCGCCTGAATCTCCACGCGGCCTTTCGCAAAAATTACGCCGTCAAATCGACCGGCGATCACTACGCGATTGCCTTCAATCTGACCTTCCACCTTTGCGCCTTCGCCCAGGATCACCGTCTGTTCCGAAATAATATTGCCCTTCACATTTCCGTCAATGCGAAACGTGCCTTTTACCTGCAGGGTACCTTCCAGCGTGACGCCCTGGTCGATGAACCCGGTCCATTCTTCGGTGATGTTTCGCGAAACGCTGGGCCACTTCCAGGCCATAATTCCCCCGCCAGAGACTCTTCTACTGTAGTCCCGCGCACGCGCAAGTCAACGCAACGCGCCTGCGCACTTGTCCAATCCACTTCCTGAACTAACGGGCAATCCCGCTTAGGATTGGCTGGGACAAGGCGTGTCTGAAAGAATCACTGACGTTTGGTTGCGTCGAAAAAGGTTTCAGATTTGCAGATAGCCGGTAACTTGCGTAATGCAAGTGATATTCAAGTTGCGCGAAAAATGAAATAACGAAATTGTTCGGCCGACTATTTCATCAGAAGATCGTAGATGCCCAGTAATTGCGCGTCGTCGTAGTACTCAATCATCAATTGGCCAGGATGTGTCTTGGTTTTAGGCCGCAGCATTACTTTCGTGCCCAGATGCCGTCGCAATTCATCAATCGCGGAGCGCGTGTTCGCATCGGTCTCCACGGAAGCCACACCTGCGCGAGCCCGCGATCGCCGCGAAGCCAGGCGCTCAATCTGCCGCACCGTCAAGCCGCCGCGTGAAGCGCGATGCGCATAACGCATTCGCAATTTTGTATCCGGCACGGCCAGCAATGCTTTGCCATGCCCGGCGCTCAGTTTGCCTTCTTCAATCCATTCCTGAATTGTGGATTCCAGATTCAGCAGCCGAATGGCGTTCGAGACGGTGGCGCGGTCCTTGCCGGTTCTTTCCGCCACGGTTTCCTGCGTCAACTGAAATTCCGTCATCAATCTTTCAAACGCGCGCGCCGCTTCAATGGCGTTTAAATCTTCACGCTGGATGTTTTCTACCAGCGTCATTTCCAGCGCGAGCTCGTCGGGCACCTCGCGAACGATGGCGGTGACTTTCGAGAGGCCGGCCATCTGCGCGGCGCGCCAGCGGCGCTCACCGGCGATCAATTCAAAGCGATTGCCCGTCGGGCGGAGCACCAGCGGCTGGATAATGCCGCTCGCCTGAATCGAGCGCGACAGTTCTTCTAGAGCTTCTTCCCGGAAAGTGGTGCGCGGCTGAAACGGGCTCGGGTCGATCAGATCGATATCAATTTGCAGCGTCTGGTTCGGGCTGCGGGCGGGAACGACCGCTGCGCCGCCGACCGTCGTGGCTTGGGGTGCTGGGTGCGAAGTATCGAAGCTCCTGTCGTGAGTTGAACCGTGTGTTGTTTCGTTGGTTGTTTCGTTAGGCGATTCTTGAGGCGCTTCCGGTGAATCTGGCCGTGGAATCTGCGGCTCAGGCTCCCGAATGAGCGCTCCGAGCCCCCGTCCCAGCGCGTTTCTCGTCATTGGCTATTACCTCCTGCGCAAGTTGTGTGTAGCCCTCAGCCCCTTTGCTGTGTATATCGTAGAAAATGATTGGCTTACCGAAGCTTGGTGCCTCGGCCAGGCGAACATTCCGCGGAATCACAGATTGGAATACCTGGTTGCCAAAAAAACTTCGCAAGTCCGTAGCGACCTGGCGCGACAGAGTGGTGCGCTCATCGAACATGGTCAGCAGGATTCCTTCAATTTCCAGGCTTGGGTTTAGCGTCCTGCGGATGCGCATCAGCGTATCGAGCAACTCAGAAACGCCTTCGAGCGCCAAATACTCGCATTGAATGGGAACGAGGACTGCACTGGCGCACACCAGTGCGTTCAAGGTTAGGAGATCCAGGGCCGGTGGGCAGTCCAGAATAATGAACCTGTAACGATCTCTGATCGGCTTCAACGCAGCTTGCAGTTTGTATTCGCGATTTTCAGCGGAGACCAATTCCACCGCTGCACCGGCTAGATTCTTATCTGCGGGAATGACGTCGAGGCCTTCAACCTGGGATTTTTGGATAATCCGGTCGAACGACTCATTCATGATGAGCGCATGATAAAGGGTTCGGCGAGCGGGATCTTTGGTGAAGCCTATCGCCGCAGTGGCGTTGGCCTGGGAATCGCAGTCAACAAGGAGGGTTGGCTGTTCCGATGCCGCCAAGCAGGCGGCCAAGTTAACTGCGGTGGTGGTTTTGCCGACCCCGCCCTTTTGATTAGCACACGCGATGATTCGGGACAATTGTGCTCCACGCGAAATCTAACAAAGGCCATAGCCAGTTGCAACATGTTTCACGATAGAAGCCATGAATTGTCGGCGTGCCGACAGTTGAGGGGTATTGCCGGAAGCGTGCTCGGCTTTTGACCAATGGAAGGCATTTTTAAATTTGAGGAACGGCTCGACGTCAAATGCGATGTTCCACGTGGAACAATCTCGAGTCGACTCCGCTCACAAAGTCATCTTTCGAACGTTCCACTTGGAACATTCCCGGGAGCGGCGCAGGATTTGTCGGCGTGTCGACATCCTCATTAGTTGTTCCACGCGAAACGCTTGATGAGCGCTCAAATTCCGGTGCACCTTTGGAGGGTTGTGCTCCACGTGGAACATGGCACCGGAGGGATGACAGACCACCGAGCAATTGCGTTACGAGGCGATCAAGTTGTTCCACGTGGAACACCGACCTGGAACTAGTTGTCGGCGGAACACGTTCCACATCACCGTATTGTTAGCGAAGGTTCCACGTGGAACGTCGAAGGATTTAGGTCGGTTGTCGGCACGACGACAATTTCAGAATTTGCGCCGGATGTGTTCCACGTGGAACATCGGTTTAAGGCCTTCGAATGTTAACTTGACGGAATTGCGTCTTTGTATTGGCTGTGGGCAGGAATTGACTACATTTGGTTCGCTGCGGCCACTTTTGTACCGAGGAGAATGACCCGACGAAGGGATTGCGGTACCGGAATGGGGCTCTGCCAATCCCATCCCTTCATCTGTTTCACCTCGGCTACGTCCCTCTCCCCGAGCCACAGTAGAATATGCATGACGTCAACCTTTTGCGATGCCGCCCAACTCAAAAATGGAACAAAATTACCCAGCGCGCGGGCACATAAATAATCGATGGGTGCAATCTCCTCACCTAATTCTTCATAACGACTGACCAGCACTTGCGTATTTTTGAGCTCTAAGGTACGCACAACTTCCGCTAGAAACGTCGCTTTCTTGACATTGGATTCCACCAAAAAGACCGTGGACTCCGGCCATAGAATCTTTAGCGGTAAGCCGGGAAATCCGCCACCTGAGCCGATGTCGGCAAGCCGACATTTGTCCATATTGACGACGGTTGCGGCGAACATGCTCTCGCAAAAATGGCGATATAAGATGTCCAGCGGATCCCGGATAGCGGTCAGGTTCACCTTGTCATTCCATTTAAGTAACAGTTTTATGTATTCCTGAATCTGAACGACCTGGTGGGCGTCAACGCTAATTTGAAATTCGTGCAGCACCTTGCGAATCGTGGCTTCGGATGGGACGTTAATAGATGTCATGGTCATGAAGTAAAACTCGAGTGCGGGTCAAAATGGATACGATAAAACTTTTTAACGCGCCCCGTAGTCGCGATGAAAACACATCCCCGGTTTTCTCGCAACTTGTTCCCAGCAACTAGGCGCGTCGGTCGTCGGGTTTGCGTGGGTTGCGAGGTGGGTTGACCAAGATCGATTTAATAGTTGATGCAACATTGCGGGCGTTCTTTATAATGACCGCTCGCATTTCGTGAATAGACAGGTGAATCGATGGCCCCAGCGCTGAAATTAACCTCCATGGCAAAAGCCGCAGGTTGCGCGGCAAAATTAAATCCGGCCACGCTGGAAGCGGTACTGCGAAGTCTTCCCCGGCAAACCGATCCGCATGTGCTGGTCGGGTTTGAAACGAACGACGATGCCGGCGTGTACCAGTTGGATAAAGATCTGGCGCTGGTGCAGACCGTGGATTTCTTTACGCCCATCGTGGACGATCCTTATCTTTTCGGTCAGATCGCAGCAGCCAACGCTTTGAGCGATGTCTACGCTATGGGTGGCCGCCCCGTTTCGTCCTTATCAATTGTAGGTTTTCCGGAACAGGCGGACCCTGCGATTTTGGAGCAGATCATTCGCGGCGGTTTATCAAAGATGCAGGAAGCGGGATGCAGCGTGCTCGGCGGCCATTCTATTCGCACGGAAGACATGTTGTTTGGATACGCGGTCACGGGCATTGTGAATCCGCAGAAAATCTGGCGTAACGTGGGAGCTCGTCCGGGAGACGTGCTAATTTTTACTAAACCGCTCGGCACGGGAGTCATCACTACCGCGCTCAAAAAGGACAAAGCTACGCCGCAATCACTCGAGGCCGCCGTGGCGGCAATGACCACGCTGAACCGCACGGCGGCTGCGGCCTTTATGGAACTGGTGGAGCAAAGCAAGGCAGCTAGTGCGAGTGAAACTACAATGGCGGGGGATCGGACGACGCCCAGTTCGACCACTCCCATTCATGCGGTGACGGATGTAACCGGCTTCGGGGTGCTTGGACATGCGCGGGAAATGGCGCTGGGCGATCCGCAGCGCGGCATCGTCTCCACGTCGTTTGAAATCGATCATGCGGCGTTTTCGTATCTGCCAGGAGCCGTCGATGCCGCACGAGATGGTCATCTTTCCGGTGGATTAAAAAATAATCGCGCGTTCGTTGCCGATTGCGCGGCCTTTGCGGAAAACGTGCCACAGGAATTTCGGGATTTGCTGTTTGATCCGCAGACGTCCGGCGGCCTGTTGGCAGCCGTGGCTCCGGAGTCCGCGGCTTCATGCATCGCAATTCTTGCACGGCACGGCGTTTCGGCAAGCCAGGTCGGTACTGTAATGAGCAAACGCTCGCCGCTCATCCTTGTTAGGTAATTGGTTCTTAGACTATGGACACCATCACCCATGGAATTGCCGGTGCTTTGTTAAGTAAAGCACTTTATAACGGAGACGATCTCTTTGCTTCCCGGCCGATGAATCGCCAGCGCATCGTTACCTGGTCCATGATGCTGGGCGCGATTTTTCCGGACGCCGATACGATTCGCGACATGTTTTCCCGCGACGAAATGCTGATGCTCACCTGGCATCGCAGCATCACGCACTCACTTTTGTGTCTGCCGGTGTTTGCGCTGCTGCTGGCCGCGCTCACCTGGTGGCTAGCGCGCTGGAGAAAGTGGGAAGCGCCGTCGATTGCGATGCTCACTGGAATTTATGCCGTCGGGATCTTGAGTCACATTTTGCTCGACCTGGTTACCAGTTTCGGGACCATGGTGTGGTCGCCCGCGCGCTGGACACGTCCGGCGTGGGATTTGATTTTCATTATTGATTTCACGTTTACAGGGATTTTACTGGTGCCGCAGATCCTTGCGTGGGCTTTTGCACGTCCGGAGAAGAGCAAGCAACGAGCGCTCGTTTCGTTTGCGATATTCGCGCTAGCGGTTCTTGTGGTTCAGAAAATTGGGGGATTGATCGGCGCGCCGATTTCCGCCGCAAGTGTTTTTGTGTTCATTGCGATACTTGCGGGGTTATTTTTTATTCCGCTGCGGTTTCAATCCGGTGCGAGTTCTGCATCGATGCGTTCAAGTCTCCTTTGGAATCGCGGGGGACTTGCGGTGGGGTGCGCGTACCTGGCGCTCGCGGTGTTGGCGCATCACGCGGCGCTACTTCGAGTGCAGAAATTTGCCGCCATGGAAAAACTCGAAGTGCAAACAATGGGAGCTTTGCCGTTTCCTCCTTCGTTGTGGCGCTGGGATGGGTTGGTACGCACGCCGCGCGGCGTTTACGAGGTGCGCATGGATTTAAGCGACCGCTCCGCGTTTGAAGTTTCCGCTGCCACGAGCCCGGCGGACCGGCCAGCGCTCGAATATCGTTTTTATCCCGAAGCGTATCCGAATGCTTATATTGCAAGCGCGAAGGAACTTCCCGACGTGCAGAAGTTTTTGTGGTTCGCGCGCTTTCCCGTGACGCATTTTCACAACGAAGGCGGCGATGCGGTTGTGGAATTTTCCGATATGCGCTTTCCCCCTATTCGTAAAGGGCGGCCTGCTTCGTTCACCTATCGCGTGCGGTTTGGTCCGGGTGGAAATGTGCTGGAGCAGGGTTGGGAGAAGTGATTGCCACGGAATAAGTTGCTAGTTCAGGCGGGGGTTTTGGCGGCTTTGGTGGCCGGGTGGATCACGACCTGGCGTTCTTCGCCCATTCCGATGCTTTCGGTGCGAATGCCGGGAATGTCTTTCAGGGCGAGGTGGACGATGCGGCGTTCACGCGAGGACATGGGGTTCAGGCGGAAGGGCTGGCGCGAACTTTCGACGCGTTCGGCGGCTATTTTCGCAGTCATGCGCAATTCTTCGAAGCGCAGCGCTCGATAGCCTCCGCAATCGACGTGAATTTTTTCGTGGAAGGCCGGCTCCAGGCGCAGCGCGCGGAACGCCAGGTGCTCGATGGCCTTCAACACTTCCGCGTTTCGTTCCAGCAAAATGTCTTTGTCTTTTCCGTCGAGGTCGGCGATTACTTCGGCGTGCCCTTCTTCTCCGGCGGTTTCCGGGGGAACCGCGCGGACGTTCACCTTTAGCTCGAGGCCGGAGGCGCGCACGCTGTCTTCGAGGAAGCGTTGCAGAGCGTCCGCGGCTGCGGTGCGGTCGAGCTTTCCATCGCGGATGTAATTCGGAATCATCGGTCGCTGAAGGAAATCACCTCGGTAAAATTTATCTAAATAAGATTTGAACAACATGACCGGAACAAAATGGTGCAATTACTCTCGCGAGTTTGGCGATTACGATTTTTTGCCACGAACAGGTTTTACAACAGGCGCGGCAATCACGGGATGGTGGCGATTCAAATACCACTGCTGCCCGATGCCGACGATGCTGCTGGTGAGAATATACACCGCCAAGCCGCTGGATATGGGCGAAATCATGAAGATGCCGGCCATAGTGACGGGCATGATCTTCATCATCATCTGCTGCTGCGGATCGGTGGAGGTCATGGGGGTCATTTTTGAAACGAGATACATGGACACACCCATCATGACCGGCAAAACGTAATAAGGATCGCGCGCGGAAAGATCGGTGATCCAGCCGAACCAGCGCGCGTGGCGCATTTCGATGGCAAAGCGCAACGCGTTGTTCAGGCCGAACCAGATGGGCATCTGCAAAAACATCTGGAAGCAGCCGCCCACGGGATTGATGCCTTCGCGACTGTAGACGGCCATCACTTCCTTGTTCATGTCCGCTTTGCGCGGGTCGTTCATCTTGTATTTCTTGTAGCGTTCCTGGATGGATTTAATTTCCGGGCCGACGCGCTGCATCTTCAGCGTGGTCTTATAGCTGGAAATGCGCAGCGGGAAGAGCAGCATATTAATGATCAGCGTGAGAGCGACGATGGCCCAGCCCCAGTTGGGAATAAACTTGTGCATCCACTTGAGCGCGTGGAACAGCGGGTCGGCAATAAATTCCATCCACCCGAAATTTACCAGGCCGTGTAGCGGCGGGGTCATGCGCTTGAGGTCGTCGTAATCTTTGGGGCCGACGTAAACACGCAGGGCCAGCGCTTGCGGGCCGCTGGCGGTGGCGACCTCGGGAACCGGCTCGGCGGAATCCACGCCATTCGCCTGCACCGGATGAAAATCTTTCCAGTAGCGCGTCTGCAGCGTGCCGGGCGCGGCCCCGTTCACGGGAACGAAAGCGGCGGTGAAGTAGCGATCCTCAACGCCAGCGAAGTCCTTGCCCCCTTGCCAGACTCCGGGCGCCCACTTATCGAGGCCTTCCAGTTTTTTGTGCGCGAAATTAACGATCTTTCCGTTTTCGCTGTAATAGGTGGTGACGGTTTCAACCGGCGCGGGATTGGTGACGGTGAGGTCGCCGAATCCGCCGAGCCAGGCCAAGCCGGCAGTGATGGGCTTGCCGTCGAGCATCGCGGTGGCATCGACGCGTACGACGTAGCTGTGATCGAAGTGAAAATGCTTGGAAATTGCAAGATGGCCGTTGCTCCAAAAGAGAGACAGATCGCCGCCTACGAGCCGGTCGGGAGAAGTAGGCGATTGCATTGGCTGAAGATGGAGGCTCTCCGGCATGGTCTCTTCATATAAGCCATTGTTAGCGGCTTTTTCGAGCTCGGGATTATCCAGAACTACCGCAAAGGGCCAGCCCCCGGTTTGCTGTGCAGCTTCAGGATGCACTAGGTCGAGGACGCGCTGAGGTTTGTTGTCGTCCATATACTTGAGGAGTTGCCAGCTCTTGACGACGCCACCGCGATTAGTAAGTTCAACCCGATACAAATCATTCTGGATGATGATAGGAAATTCAGCATCGGCTCCTTGCGCTGGGATCGTCCTAGGAGAAGTCGAGGTGCGCGCCGTAGCTGAAGTTGGGGCAGAGGGCTGTCCGGTTTCGGCTGGCGAAACGGAACTTGGTGATTGCGGCGCGGTGATGGCGGGTTTCGGCTGCGGCGGAACGATGGGCGGCTTGGGCGCAAAAAACTTTACCCACAGCAAAATCACCACCATGGAAAGAAGCGAGGCACCGAGAATGCGCAATTCGGGAGTGAGCTTATCCTTCTGCTGCGGCAAACTCACGAATGCACCTCTTCTGTAGTGGGAGCTGTATGAATGGCGACGCTGGAATTGGCGAAATCCGACGATTCATCGGGAATCGGGTCGTACCCAAATTTGCGAGAGAAGGGCTGGCAGCGCGCCAGACGTTTTGCGCCGAGCCACATGCCGCGTGCTACGCCGAAGCGCTCGATGGCTTCGTAGGTGTAGCGGGAACAGGTCGGATGAAAGCGGCAGCTACCGGCGAATAGTATGGACAGATAGGATTTGTAAAAACGCAGCGCGAAAAGCGCGACGTTTACGGCGAAGGAGCGCGCGACGTTATCCCGCGACTGGTCGGCTGGCGCAACTTGATTCGTGGTGGAATTTTGTTCGGTGCTTGGCAGCTTGGCAGACGAGAGCGTGTCAAACGATGACGGCCACTCGTTACGATGGAGTTCGCTCACAACAGGATTTGATGCGTGTGGCACGGTGAAGTTGGGTGTCACGCGAGCTGCAGCAGACGCAGAAGATCGGCGGTCAGCGTGGAGTGCGCTGAGCGGGCCACGCTGCTTTTCGGATGAATGACAATGTCCCATCCCGGTGCAATCTCCAAACGATGACAACGAACGGCTTCGCGCAAACGCCGCCGAATACGATTTCGCACTACCGCGCCGCCGAGAGCTTTTTTGATGCTGAAGCCGAAGCGGCTCTGTGGCAATTGATTGGCTCGAAAAAAAACGACGAAGTGAGAACTGGAACGCCTGCGGCCGGCGCGATAGACGGCGTCGAAGTCTCCGCGGCGCACCAGGCGCGCGTCGCGCGGAAAGTCGCGGCGCGGAGTTTCATTCGGGCGTGAGGCGATGACGTCCCTTCTTGCGGCGCGCTGCGAGAACTTTGCGGCCACCCTTCGTTTTCATGCGGACGCGGAAGCCGTGCGTCTTGGCGCGGCGACGTTTGCGCGGCTGATAGGTGCGCTTAGGCAAAGCAATTCTCCTTTAGTGCGTGGCCGCTGAGCGGCCAGTAATGGTGCGTTCGCGAACCGATGATGCTCATGGTGTCGGCAGAAAGCGACGAACAGGCCGCGCGGACGGCTGGAATTGAATTGTTAAGTGTATTCGACGGGTGCGGGTAGGGTCAAGAAAGGACGGGAGCGAGGGCCCAAACGTGGAAGCCGCAATAGCGTTCAATCTGATGCCTGAAATGTCACTTCTATGTTTATTCTGCAGGACACGTTGGTTCCGTCAGGCAAATGCGCGGGAACCATTTGCCACGATTGGAATATCTCGGCGGCCTTTTGATCCAGGCCGTATCCGGCTGACTTGAGAAGCCGGACATCCGCCACCCGGCCATCGGAACGCACGGTTACACGCAGTAGCGTCTGTGCCTTTGTAATCTTCGCCTGCGTTGCCTCCTTAGAAAATCCAGGCTCGGGACAGTGCTTACAGCGCGGAACGGTCACTCCACCAACTCCAGCGAGGTAAACGCCCGTTGCAAGATCGGCAACCGGGGCGTCATGTAAATTCACCGAGATGTTGAGAAGGGGTAATTTTGTTTTAAATTCGGCTATTTTTTTCTCGTTTGAGACATTTATTAACATCAGCGAGAGTTCCACAGCGTCCCCGGATAAATTGAATGTCCCTTTCACCATTGCTTGAACCCCGGAGAAATGCGCGATGGCCCTGAAGGTATTCGGGTCGTAGATGTCGATGGCCATCCAGTTTATGTCTTGCAACGCCTTCACGAGTCGAGCGTTTTCGTAGACCTGAATATTGGCTGCAGATTTGGTCAAGGCCAGGGCCAGGCCCTTGGACAACTCTAAACCGAGATTGTGCGACTGAAATAGTTTTTGTCCGGAGAAATGGTTCACGGCAACGATCTTCATACCGGATTTCGTGAGCTCTTCGGCTACCCGAATTGCAAGCGCGTCCATGCCTTGGATTTCCATGTCTGTAGGCGTGGCACCAGCTTGTGGCGAGGTTTCTGCGGGCGTTCGGCTGGATGCTGCCGAAAGAGAGACGATGGTGAGAAGAACCCGAGAAAGGGATTGGGCACGGCGAAATAGCTGCGATTTATTCATCGAACACCGTCTTAGCGAGTCAAAAATAAAGTCGACAGTATCATTACTCGTTTATTTCGCGTGAGGTAAAACAGAACGGCGACACGAACTAGGAAACGGCCAAGAGGTGTTGAGACTTGTACTTCGCGGCGCGAAGAGGAAAAGGTGTCGCACCTCCATTGCTTTGACGGCTTGCGGTAGATGGTTGACGGGACTAAGGTAGCTTGCGCGGAAATTCGCGGAACTGGAGGGTGCTGACGCTTCAGTGTGAAAGGGAGAAGAATGGGATTCGACATGATGGCGAAGTTGGTGGCATTCAAATTTAGAGCGGGGCTGATGAGCGCGGGCGTTGTGCTGTGCGTGGGGAGCTGTTTGCTTGCGCAGGAAAAACCTTCCGCGCCGAAGAAAGACGACGCGCAGGAAAAGGCCGGCACGCGGGGAAAGACGGGGACGAAGCAGACGGTAGAGGCTCGATTGAAAGCGGCGGAGAAGCCGAAGGGCAAGACGCCCATTGAGGATGTGGAGAAAACGCTTTTTGCGACGCGACGATTTGAGCAAACGGTGATTTCGCCGGACGGCAAGCGCGTGGCGTGGGTGGAGACGCTGATCGGCAGGGATGGCGCGACGGCCGGGAAGACGGCGATCTACGTAGCGGACGTGGAGGCTAAGGCGACGCCGAGGCGTCTTACCGTTGGGGCAAGCGCGAAAGGCGAAGCGGGCGCGGAGAGAACTTCCGGAGGCGGCGTTGGGCATGAAGAAGGCGCCGTGGCGTGGTCGCCGGACAGTAAGCGCATCGCATTTTTATCGGATGCCGTGAAGCCGGGGCAACGGCAGCTTTACGTGGCGAGCGCGACAGGCGGCGCAGCGAGGAAGTTGACTGGCGTGAAGGGATTTCTGGCCGCGCCGGCCTGGGCGCCGGATGGGAAGACGATTGCGGTGCTGTTTACGGAAAATGCGACGCGCGCGTCCGGGCCGTTGGTGGCCGAAACTCCGGCAACAGGAGAGATAAAGGATGCGTTTTACGAGCAGCGCCTGGCGGTGATCGACGTGGCGTCGGGAAAGCTGCGGCAAATTTCGCCGGCGGACACCTATATATATGAGTACGACTGGTCGCCGGACGGATTGCGCTTTGTAGTGACGGCGGCGCTGGGGAATGGCGACAACAATTGGTGGATCGCGGAACTTTATACGCTGGAAGGCACGAGCGGCTTGATGAAATCGATCTACAAGCCGCATCTGCAGATCGCCAATCCGGTCTGGTCACCGGATGGCCAGCGCGTAGCGTTTATCGAAGGATTAATGAGCGACGAAGGATTGACCGGGGGCGATATTTTTACCGTCGGCGCGACGGGTGGAGAGGCGCAGAACGTAACTCCCGAAATGAAAGCGTCGGCCAGCTGGATCGCGTGGACTCCGGAGAAGAAAATTATTTTTGGCGAGTACGTGGGTGGCGATGCGGGAATTGCGCGGGTCGATCCGGAGGCCAAAAAGATTGAGCCATTGTGGCGGGGCGGCGAGACCTTGACAGTAGGTGGAACGGGAACGACGCTGTCGGTTGCGCGCGATGGAAAAACGATGGCGTTCGTGCGGCACTCGTACACCGCGGCGCCGGAAGTGTGGGCCGGACTGGTGGGCGACTGGAAGCAAATCACGCGGCGCAATGAAACGATTACGCGGGCGTGGGGCGACGCGAAAAGTATTCAATGGAAAAGCGGCGGCCATGAAGTGCAAGGCTGGCTGGTTTACCCGCGGGACTTCGACGCGTCGAAAAAATATCCGCTCGTGGTTTATGTGCACGGCGGGCCGAGCTGGGCCTATTTGTCGAACTGGCCGTCGCCGCACGACCACGGCTCTGCGTTGGCCGGAGCGGGATATTTCGTGCTGTGTCCCAATCCGCGCGGAAGTTTTGGGCAGGGTGAAGCGTTCACGCGCGCGAACGTGAAAGATTTCGGCGAGGGCGATTTCCAGGACATTCTCGCGGGCGTGGATGAAGCGATGCGCGTAGCGCCAGTTGATGGAAATCGGCTGGGACTGACGGGTTGGAGTTACGGCGGGTTCATGACCATGCTGGGCGTGACGAAGACGGATCGCTTCAAGGCCGCAATGGCGGGTGCGGGAATTTCCAACTGGCAGAGCTACTACGGGGAAAATCTGATCGATCAGTGGATGATTCCGTTTTTCGGGAAGTCGGTGTACGACGATCCGGAAGTGTATGCGAAGAGTTCCGCGCTGAACTTTATTAAGAAAGCGAAAACGCCGACATTGATTCAGGTGGGCGACAGCGACGGCGAATGTCCCACGCCGCAATCATACGAGTTCTGGCACGCGTTGAAAGCGCAAGGCGTGGAAACGCAGCTGGTGGTTTATGAGCATGAGGGACATATGTTTGTGAAGCCGCAACACCAGCGCGAAATTATTGAGCGGACTTTGGCGTGGTTTGACGCGCATTTGAAATAGGCGGGGTGAGCGGCAAAGCGCGGCAGTTGGACTATGTGCGGCGAGCAATGTTCGCTAGAAAAAACCAGCGTAATTCAATAAGCTGTGATGCGCTTCATGGTGACTGGAACGGGTGTTTTCGTCACATGAGGCCAAGATTATTCGAGGGCGCGACGTGGCGGCGAGCAACTTCATCCTGCGTATTGTTTTGTTGCTGTTCCTCAGCGCGAGCGCCGCATTCGCCCAGGAGATTCTTGACGGCACGGTTCGGGACGGACACGGAGCGGCGGTTCCCAACGGCGCCATTTCTCTGCAGCACCAAGAAGGTAAGACGATTCTTGCGACGCACACGGACCCGGACGGCAAATTTCGCTTTTCCGCGCTCGATGCCGGAGAATACACGCTGAAAATTGATGCGGATGGCTACTACTCGTCGTCATTTCAATTCGTGCTGCGCTCGCGGCAACCGCTGTCTCTCAATCTGGATATCGAAAGGAAAGAGACGGTCCGTGAACGTGTTCAGGTACAAGCAAAATATCTGACCGTCGACCCGGAGAAGACCGGAAGCTCCTATGTTTTTACGCGCGGGGATCTGGAGAGCCTGCCCGAACCAATGCTGGAAAGCAGCAACGACCTGGCGAACAACCTGATGCCGGGCGCCAGCGACAGCCACGACAATTTCCTCGCGGTTCGCGGCACCGAGTTTTCCCTGCACGAATTCGTAAACGGCGTCTCTTTTCTGGACAATATGCAGCCGCAATTTTCTCCCGGCGTCAGTCCGCAGCTGTTTGAGACCGTGGAACTGATTACCGGCGGCTTCACGCCGGAATATGGGAATCGATTCGGTGGCGTGCTGGACATTACCACGCGTTCCGGCGCGGATCTCGACGGCCACGGCGAAGTGAATTTTCGGGGAGCGACGGTCGACAACTACGATCTCAACGCGGATTACGGAGGGCAGAAGGGCAAGTTGGGGTATTACGCTTTTGTGGATGGCTTCACTTCCGGGCGCTATCTCGATCCACCGGAGCCGCGCGCACTTTACGATTTCGGAAAAGGGTCGCGTGCGGCGGCGCAGCTCGATTGGGGCGCCGGGTCGAAGGATGCCTTTAAGCTGCTTCTGATGGGGTCGGGCACAAATTTTCAGCAACCCAACATCACGCAGGATCAGGAGGCCGGCCGCGACGCGCAGCGGCACCTCCGTCAACAGACGGCGATTCTTGGTTGGACGCATACGTTCAGTCCGCAAGCACTGCTGCATACCTCTATATATGAACGCACCAGCTCGGACCGCGTTTTGCCGACCACCGATCCCGATACGCCGCTTTCGGACGCATCGCGCACGCTCAATACTCTGGGTGTCAAAAGCGATTTCTCGTATCAGCTAAGCGGACACGTTGTGAAGGCGGGTATCGATCTCGTTCATTTGCGCGAAGGGGAAAGTTTTTTTCTGGATAGCCGCGGCGATCGGGATGTGTTTCCGCCGTTCAGCGGATGGGCCACCGGTGGGCAAGCCAGCGTGTACGTGCAGGATCATTTCACGGCGCTGCGCCACCTCACGATCGATCTGGGAGTCCGCTACGATCATTTCGACCTGGTGCGGGCGGATGGACAAGTGAGTCCGCGCGTCGGCGTCGCGTATCACATGGCCAAAACAAAATCCGTTTTGCACGCGGTGTACAACCGGCTTTTTTCTCCCCCACCGATAGAGTATTCGCTGCTGGCGAGTTTTATTGGTAACAGCACGCCGGCTCCGGGCCAGCGCGTGGGGAATGTGCGGCCGTACACACAGAATTATTATGAAGTGGGATGGTCGCAGGAACTTTATCCGCGCGTGAGTCTGGAACTAAACGCGTATCTGCACACCGGGCGGAACAGCTTTGAGAATCACGAAATATCCATCTCGCGGATTTTTGCGCCCATCAATTTTGATCGTGCGCGCTCCAAGGGCGTGGAGCTGGTAGTGAACATGCGGCAACTGGAGAAGATCGGCATCACCGGCCGGCTGCAATACGCGCTGGCGAAAACATTCTTTTACGGGCCGATTGCCGGCGGATTTGCAGGGAACGAACCGCTGGATCCCCGCGAAAGAATTGTTCCTGCGTTCGACCAGACGCATACCGGCACGGCGCAGATTTTTTACAACAGCCGCGATGGCCGGTGGCGCGGATTCTGGGCGGGCAGCGCCATGCGGTACGGGAGCGGGACGATCGTCGAACACGGGCCGCGGTTGCCGCAACATTTTACCGCGGACCTCGCGGCGGGTATGAATGTGTGGAAGAGGGAGTCCCGGCGAATGGATTTGGAATTCGACGTGACAAATGCAGGCAACAGTATTTATCGCATCGCCAAAGAGAGCGAAGAAATTCCAATTCAGTACGCCCCGTCGCGGACGGCAGGCGGAAGTTTGAAATTTCACTTTTAGTGTTGAGCGCCAGCTGACACGCCCGGCATGCAAAACGCGCGTTCTAGCGCTAGATGCAGGCGCCCGCCTTGTTGGACCATTCCATCTGGATTTTGTGATTTCCCAGGGAGCGGGTTTTCCACGCGCAGATGTCGCCGATTTCGCCGTGGGTGTCGTCGTACCAGCCCTGGCCGGGGATGGGATCGGTAATAGCTTCGCAGAGTTCGTGCGAGGTAGTGGAGGTAAGTGCGTCGATGACGGAGAGCCCGCCGGTACAACCAGTGCAGCCGGGATACGGCATGACCGCGTAATAAATATTTTTTGCAAAAGAATTGTGATAGCCGCAGAAAGATTTGCACGACGCGGAACCGCCCTGCAGAACCTTTACGCCGGGAGGCAAGAAGACGAAATAAAGTGTATTGCGGGTGGGTGTGGGCAGTGTAGCGGCGGCGATGGATTTTTGCAGAAATGTTTGCACCGCAGAATCCTGCACGGATTTACCGAGCTTTGGAGCTGCCGAGAGGGTGGTGCCGATGCGCGAGCCGTGGCCGATGGCTTGGCCCGGAACACTGTATTCAGCGAGCTGGTTGAGGAGTTGGCTGGACAAAATGTAGTCGAAAAATCTATTGAGTTGTGCGGACAGCGCGGTGTTCTTGTGCTGCTGCCACGCGCCGCCCCAGAAAACGGTGAAAACTTCGGCGGCGGTGAGAAGTGGCCCGTTGCGATACGTGAGATTGGGTGTGGCTCCCGGTGCCGCGGGCGCCGCTCCGGCGATTTCCGGGCGATGCAGCGGAACTATACGGATGGGATGCTGCGGCCTCGTCTGCGGCGATTTTCTTTTGCGCGGCTTGGTGGGCATGATCGACAAACCCCTGGGATAGATTGTTCAAAAATGTTCACTAGAGAAAAATTTGCCGGGGAGGACCACGGTAACCAAGGGAATAGAAAATGTAAATGGAACTCGTGGCGATTCTAACGCTGTTGGAATTGGCTCTTGGCGGGATTGCGCGTCAGGTTTTATCGAGATTGGGCGCGCTGTATTGATCGAGCGGCAGCCGGCTGGTCTTTTGCCGGCACAAAATCAGCGGTGGGGAAAATGATGGGGGCGGTAGGCTTGCGGAAGAAGCGCAAGGATCTTTTCCAGATTGCGGCAAGCACCATCGGCGCGGTTCGACGAAGCACCTTTAGCGCGAGTCTTCGCTCGCCAGAGCGCCAGCAGTAGTTGAACGCCCACCCGCCAGCTCGTCCGCCGATGCAGGCGTAACGTGCAAAACGGCGCTTCGCCCCTCCAAGGTAATCTCCCTGGCGTTCCGAGTCGGCCAGCCGGATCAGCGCATCGCTTATGGCTTCCAAATCTTTGCAGCTGTTTTTTCGGTGTAAGCGATAAACAGAGGTGTACGGTTTATCGATGACGATGCACGGGCTGTGAGTTCCCAATTTGAGCAAAAGATGCGTGTCGTCACCATGGAAGTCCTGCGGTGTGCTGTCTCGCATTCCGCCCACTTCGTCGAAGGCGGATTTACGCACGACGATGCAGTTGGTACCGAGCTCGCGCGTTTTTGAAAGATAATCGCGATACTTGAACATCTTTAGCGGACCCGGTGCGAATACCTGGGACGGAATCGCTTCCCCGTCCTTTAGAAAAAGCATGGCGCCGAGAATCAAAGGCGGTGAATCAAATGTGCGGAGGACGCGATCGAATGTCTCCAGCGCGAACGGGAAAAAGAAATCGTCGCTGTCGAGGAACACGAGATATTCGCCTTGGGCGAAAGCGGCGGCTTTATTACGAGCGATCTCAGGACCCTGGTTAGGTTGCTGCAGAAATTTAATGCGCGGCCCGTAGGATTTCAGAATTTCGGCTGAATGGTCTGTGGATCCGTCGTCGATGGCGAAGAATTCATAATCCGTAAACGATTGGGACAAGACGGAGTCGACGGCCTGGCGAACATACTTCTCGCGGTTGTAAACAGGCATCAAAATGCTGAAGCGGACTTGCATGCGATCTTCCTGCACATGTAGCTGTGCCTGGGCCGGGGAACACAGCGATTAGTTGTAAGCCAATTGCAACGGGGGACAGGATTTGCAGAGCCGATGTTTCTTTTCTTACAAAACTTACTAGGTGATTAAATTTGGCGACAAGGCTCGGGGACTTTCGCCAGATTCGCCGCATGACTCCAACCGGATGGGTAGTATGCCACATGTAGATTGAGGTGGCTATCAGCAAAACCACTACCTATACAAGGAAGGACAGTCCAAACTACGATCGGTGAAGATCGAGATTACCCCGGAAAATTACGGATGTGCGACTAGAATCTACCGGCGACAACTGCTCGGGAACGCGGGTAATGATAACTAAGCGCGAGCCACTCGATGAAGGCTTCGAGTACAATCTTGGTTGGATCCGCGAAATAAACCGCCCGTGAACGCAAAAAACAAACGCGCCAGTTATTTAAATCGCTTCGCGACAGCGTTGAATGCATTCGAGCACTTCGGCAATCCGCTGCAAATTGCCGCCTGGCGACTGCTGCGCAAACCCTCCGACACGATTACCATCGTGGACAAAGCTTCCGGCGTGAAATGCCGCTGCAATCTGGGCTCGCACCACATGTTCAGCGAGGTTTGGTACCAGCACGTATACGACGTGGAAGGCGTGCCCATTCGCGCCGGCGACGTGGTGCTGGATATCGGAGCGAACCAGGGTTTTTTCACCTGCTACGCGGCGCAAAAAGGCGCGAAGGTGTTTGCGTTTGAGCCAGTGCCGGAATTGTTCGAGACACTGATGTTCAACGTGGAACAAAACGGTTTTGCGGATCGCGTGACCGCGGTGCAGTGCGCGATTGGGGAAGTGGATAGCGAAATTGAGATGGCGATTTCCACCTCGTTCGGGGGCGGACAAAGCAGCATTCTTCCGGAGTTCTCAAAAAACAATCAGGTTCCCGTGCAGCGCGTCGCAAAAGTGCGGTGCAAAACGCTGCCGCGGGTGCTGGAAGAATTCGCTATTTCCCGCGTGCGGCTTTGCAAGCTGGATGTAGAAGGGGCAGAGCTGGGAATTTTACGCACGCTCGGATCCTCGGATGTCGCCAAGCTGCAATCCATGGCCATGGAATATCACTTCGGGGCCTATGAGATGCGTGAACTATTTGAGTTGTTGGAAAGCTGGGGGACGCACCACATCAGTTTGATGGATGAGCGGCCCTACGTCGGGGATATTGTGCGATGCGTGGCGCGCGGCGTTCTGGAATATTAAATGTAGATGCGCGCCCGGCGTGTCTGCGAAGCGTACAAATCCCGCGGAACTACCGAAAGCCGCCCCAACCTCCGGCGATCACGTTCATCGCTGTAAAATTCGCCATTTAAAAAATAATCGGCCGTTATTTCGCGGCAGCGACAGGAATCATGGCGTGCTCATACGGCGTACCCGCCCACATCATGTACGGACTATTGGGATCGGGGTCTTTTGCTTTCGAGTAGCCCAGCGTTTTGCTGGCGGGTCCGAAAAGCATAATGTGCGGGCCGGTGACCACCCAATGATTCACCGCCGTCTTGGCCGGGGCATACGGGTCCGTATTGCTGGCGCCTTCGTCCCCGGCGAGCATGTACGAAATGCCCACTTTATCCGGCGGTGTTTCGTGCTTCATCATGGCGTGGATAAATTCCATGCTGTTGGCGTCGTTGCACATTTTGTCGGTGCCCATGATCATGCAGGTAAATCCGTTTTTGCCTGCGCGCAGTGTTTGCATTGTGCCGTCTTCGCCCATGCGCACCACAGCCGCTTCTTTGGCGACGGCCGCGGGAGCAGCCGATAGCGCATCCTTGATATATTGCGTGTCCGAAACTTTCCCCTGTTGCGCCATGGCCCCGACGGCGAGCAGTCCTGCGGCAACTCCCAAAATTGTTCCTAACCCTCGCATAGTTCCTCCTTGAGAATCGCTGCGTGATTCTCAACTGTTCAGCCAAACAGCGGCATTCTATACCTTGAAGGCGCGGAAAGGTATTTCTAACCGCCGGTCTCGACCGGAGCTAGCGGATGCGCCAGATCTGCATGGAATCTGGCGTCGCATCGACGGAGATGAGATGCCCGTCGTGTGTCCAGCCCGCGCGCCATTGCACATTCGGCGGCAGCCAATCCTGTTTTTTTTGGCCGGAGGATACTTCCCAGACGATGACGGGAGCTGGCATCGTCAGGTTGTCGGCTTTCATGAAGAATGAGGCAACGAACGCACCGTCGGGGGACACCTCGAGGTACCTCGCTGGTTCGTCGGTTTTCGGCAACCGGCGGATCACCTTGCCGCTGGCTGCGTCAATGAATACCAGAATTTTGTCCGCACCCGCAGCGATGACCTGCTTGCCATCGGAAGTGAAATCCACGGCGAGCGGTTCCTGCAGGAAATCTTTATTTTCGGCAAGGAGTCTGCCGAGCTGTGCATCGTAGATACGCACTTCGGTGTCGGCATCGGCGGTGGCGAAGAATTTTCCGTCGCGGGAGAAGGCGATGGCCGCAGTGCCGCCAATGACTGCAGTGGTTTCGTAAAGTTTGCGCCCGGCCCGCACATCGAAAACCTGAATTGCGTCTGCCATGGGGGCGATGGCCAGCAACATGCCGTCGCGCGAGAAGGATGCCGTAGAAGGATAATGCGGCAGCCGCAATTGCAATTGTGCTTTCCCGGTCTCGCTATTCCACACGACGGCTTCACCGGAATGCGCGCCGGTAAAAATCCAGCGGCCATCTGGAGAGATGGCGGTGGAGCCGATGTTCCCGTCAGACAAAGCAATCTCACGCAGTACGCGACCGTCGGTGAGATCCCAGACCCGAAGTTTACCGTCGCTGCTGACCGTGGCTGCTCGATTGGCGCTCGCGCTCAATGCCATCGATGTCGCCTGCGCCGGCAATGGCAGCTTCTTGATGGCTTTGGGATTCGGCTGGGTTGTTTGCGCGGCCGATATTCCCGCGAAAGCCAGCGTGAAAAAGCAGGTGAACCGCAATAGAGCCGTCACAGCGTCTCCAAAACCAGCTCAAAATTCACCGTTCCGTGAATTTCTTTGGGATCCCCGGCTAGCAGCAGCGGGCGCACCAGGTCGCTGCTTTGTATCAGCGGGTCACGCGTGTAGTTGCGTTGAGGATCGCCCTCGAATACCGGATCGGTGGCGAAGTACAGCTGGGTGGTCAGCGATTTGTGACCGGGCGTGCTGACGAGGTAATGAATGTGCTGGCAAACGCGGCCCGGGTAATGGCCGGGGAGCACGGAATCGAAGCCGTACTTACCTTCGCGGTCGGCGGCCAAAGTGGCGCGATAGTGGTTTCCGTCCAGATCGTAGCGGCCGGTGTGGTCCGCCTGCCAAATCTCAATCTTGGTGTCTGCGAGCACATTGCCTCGCGTGTCGAAGACTTGTCCGGACACGCGGATAGGTAGACCGGGATCGCCCTGCCGTTGCAGTTGCGCGGTATGCGGAGCGTCGCGTTTATAAAACGGCCCGATCTCGTCCCATGGAGTTGGCTTGCGGGGATTTTTTTCCTGCTGCAACCAGCCGGCGATGGCGTCGCGGAGCGATAGAGAAGGAATCACCGCCAGCGAACCCAATGCGGCAGATTTGAACAACACGTCTCGTCGGGTCAGCTGCTGGGATTTCATGAATTTTTACCTCGGTTGCAGCGAAGTATACGCCAGCCACGACGTGCACTTAGAGGAAATCGAGTCAGTGATTATAAGACATACAGGTTGGTACTACTGTTGCAATTTCGCGCGCTCAGTCTAGCTTGCGTATGGCAGGCTTCGTATACCGTTCTTCCAGTTTGCGCGGGCTGATTGCGGCGGTATACTTTGCTGCGCGAGGTGAAATTTATGGATGCAATGACTCCAGAGCAAGCGACATTTCTGTTTAACTTCATGGCTCCTGCAATCAAGAACGAGCACAACCTGACGCGCGCGGTAATCGACGCTATTCCGGTGGCCAACAGCGAGTATCGGCCGGACCCGAACTCCAAAACCGCTATGGAAGTGGCCTGGCATGTAGTCGCGGCGGAGCAGCGCTTCTATGGCGGAATCGCTGGCGGTGAGTTTGATTTTAATCCCATTCATCGGCCCGACAGCGTTACCACGCCTTCGCAAATCGGGCAGTGGTATGGCGACAGCTTCAACAACAATTTTGCGCGCTCGACGAAACTGTCCGGGGAGCAACTCGCGAAAGTTCTCGATTTCCGCGGCATGTTCAAAATGCCTGCGGCGGCGTACTTTCAATTTACCCTGCACCACACCATTCATCACCGCGGACAGCTCTCCACATATCTGCGCGCCATGGGCGGCCAGGTGCCGGCAATTTACGGCGAGAGCTACGATTCCGCCGCTAAAAAAGCGTCGCAGGCTAAAGCCTGAACGGTCTCCATCAACACCGAAAGCCAAGGGATCTTCATTCGTGCGCGGAGTCTTAACCCGCGCCTGGTTTTTAATCCACAACCACGCTGCAGTACGGCCTTCAAGGCAAAGTTACTATAAAAAAATAACCTTGTATTGCTGTTCGTAAAGTTATAGGTTCTGCGTATTCTATGCATTTGCCCGCCTGAAACCTTTGCGCAGAAAGGAAAGAGTATGTCCAATCAAAAACAAGACGACGGAATTCGCCGCCGGGATTTTATTAATGGGATGTTAATTGCCGCGGGAACTGCGGCCGTGGGTGGATCATTTCCCATGAGAGCGCTGGGCGCCAATACTGCGTTTCCGTGCGACGGAGCGATTGGCACGGACCCGAATGTTCTGCGCGGGGGAAACTTGCGCGCGGTATTCAACGTCGCGCACTGGTTGCGGGACGGGCGGCTGACGTTCAAAGCAAACTCGGTACAGATTGCTCCTTCGCCCTGCGACAGTTACCAGGGCAGCCAGCCGCTGATTGCGGACAATGGAAATTACGACGTGATCATTGTGGGAGCGGGCATGTCGGGATGCTCCGCGGCGTTTTTTATAACGCAGCAGCGCCCCGGAACAAAGATTCTGATACTGGATGGGCAAGCGACTCCCGGCGGCAATGCCAACCGGGATGACGCGTCACCCATCGTGGATGTGGCGTCGACGGCGACCGCGTATGCGGTGCAACCATATACGACGTTTTTAAATAACATTTACAACACCACCGGAATCCTGTGGCAGAACTACATCGTCCCGTCGCCTTTCTATAGTTACTTTTTCGACAGCTTGACGCCGTTCGTAAATCCGGGAACCAAAAGCTGGAACATCGATACGTATGGGAATGGTTTGAACAACGTCCCGTACCCCACGCCAATCGTCAACGACCTTAAAGCCGCTCGCGCGGATCTGATGAACTGGTATCACAAGCCCGGCGCGCCAACGGACCCGGCCGACCTCAGCGATCCAAAGTACGACTACCTGTCACCCATGACCTTCGATAGCTATTTGACGCAGACCAAAGGTTTCCATCCCGCGGTTTCCGATTTCTACACTCGTTATGCCGTCGATGCGTTGGACGGGACAACCAGCCAGACTTCTGCGTATACCTCGATCAGTTTTCTGGGCGCGGAATATTTTCCGGAGTTTGCGTACCCCGGCGGAAATTCGGGCATGCTGCGGCACATCGTGAAGTGGCTGATACCCGGCGCGATTACGGGAACGTCAGACGCGGATTTACTCGCAAATCCTTACAACCTTGCGGCCATGGACGCGATTAACAACAACGTGCGCATCCGGCAAAACGCGATGGTGCTGCGCGGCGACACGACCAGCAACAGTGGCAGCGTCATTTATTTTTCGAATGGCCAGTTTTATCACGCCACAGCCAAGGCGGTGATCTTCGCCGGGCAATCGCATTCCGCGCGAACCGCTTGTGCGCAATTGCTGAGCGCGTCGCAAGCCAGCGCCTTCGATGAAGTGACGCTCAGCCCGGTGGTTACGGCGAACGTTACGATTCGCAGCGCTGCACCGGTGGTCGACCTGGGTTATGACGGGTATTACTGGGGTGGGCAATATTTCGCCGATTTTGTGGTCGCCGACTGGGTAGGGCCGAATCGCAACGATCCAACGCGTCAGACGGTGCTGACGTTTTACGGCGGAAACACCGCTTCGGTCGCAGACCAGCCCAACGAACGCATCAAGCTGCTGACCACATCATTTTCCACTTATGAGGATTCGTTGCGCTCGGATATGAACCGTATTTTCGCACGGAGCGGATTTGATTTCGACCGCGATGTGGCTTCCATGTACTTGTATCGCTGGGGACACAGCATGGTCTATCCGAAGCCCGGATGGCCGTTCTCCGCTCCTATCGATAAAAATGGCCAAGCGGTGCGGGTCCCGTCGGCGCGCTACTACGCACGTCAGCAGATCGGACGCATTTCCTTCGGCGCGCAGGATGTAGAGTCCAGTCCCGCGAATGAAAGCGCGATCGGCGCGGGGTTGCGGACTAGCGGCGAAGTGTTACCGCTGCTCTGAGTTGCGGAGGCCGGTTGCCGTTTTGGAGCAACCGTTCATTCGAATTCGCGAGGGCGGAGCTTTCGAGGCACTGGTGAAGTTTCTGTAATGCGAATTGCAAAATCTAAATTGCTGCGCTCCGCGACGTAGCGCCCCGCGAAAGTACATCCGGCGACGCCAGGCTCATCACTGCCGGGATCAGTTCCTGATTCAACCGCATTTTGTCCAGAAGCGTGGCGGCGCCAAGCTTTTTGGCCATCGCCTTGGTGTCGTCGTCATTCCACACAGACATTGCCAGTATCCACGCCGCGGACGACTGCAGGCGATTGCTGACTTCCGTCGGCGTGAGCCTCGAATCATTATTCGGCATGTGCAGATCCAGGATGACCACGTGCGGTTTCAGTTCGTGGGTCATAGCGATGGTCTGCGTAAAGTCCGTAGCCTCGCCTACGATTTCAATTTCGGGATGCTCGGTAAGCAAGAGACGAATCGCATTTCGCATGATGGGGGTGTCATCTGCGAGCAGTACGGTGATCGACATGGCTTGGCTTCCTTTCTGCGTCGATGAACCGGTTAGCCTACCAACCGGCTCAGGGTGGTCTTCTGAAGAAGGGATAATCGCAAAGGTGAGGTAAAAATTCTGTTCCAAACGAGACAGACGCGATCTGTACCAAAGGGTATACGGTGCAACGAGAAGATGGGAGCGGAGTTATGGGATTGGCGGTCTGGAAACTGTTGTCAGGATCGCGCGGGCACGAGTTTGTAGGACGACGTCAGCTGAATCGCGCTGCGTAATGTTCGGTACACCGGACAATGCATGGCATACATGCCGTGCACGCGCTCCACGGTTTCACGGACTTGCTCGGAGGCTACTAGCTGCATTCCAACGTGAATGCGGCGGATCACCAGAACGCCATCTTCCGTCTCCACCTCGCCGGTCGCGTCGGCGATTAGTTTCCCGTCACTGGCATCAATTTGACGCGCTTCCAGCGCGCCTCCAAAAGTCCCCACCATTCAACCGGCAGCAGCGGCGATCACATAATCGAGGGTAGAGGCATGCGACTCCGTAATTTTAGACGGATCGATCTTGTAGTGTTTCGCGATGGCGCCGTGGACGCTGAATTTCACCGGCTGGGCTTCTCCGGGAAGAGTCGCGATGCGCAGCGGGCCTCTCTCTCGCGTTATACGAATGGTTCCCGTGTAGACGACCTCGGACATACTAGGCTCCTTACCATGCATACGGTAGCAGTTAATACTGGCGTGAGCTACGAAAACCGGCCACCAAATCCGGCGAGGAGACTTGCGCGCGTTGAGCTCCGAGCGTAGAGTCACGCCCTTGTTAAATAGGGTGCGGTTAAAAAATGGCATGAAACAAGAGCGTCTGCATGTAAAATCGGAGCCTATGTCCAAACGTTTTTTAATTTATTGTGCGTATATCGTCTTGGGAGTTTCTTTCGCGAGGGGCGCCATGGCCGGGCAGAACAACGCGGCAAATCCGGGCGCGAATTCAGGAACGTGGTCCGGGATGCTGGTGTCCAGCAGTTGCAACGCGGACGAAGCGTTCGCGGAATCGCCGGAATGCACCAAGGTCGTGCCGGACGCCAAGCTGGCGTTGTATGACGATACCAACAGGGTGATGTACGGACTGGAACCGCAGGAATCGGTGACCGCCAAGTTGGGGGACATCGTAACCGTCAGTGGAACATTCGATGGCGAAACCATTCACGTGGCTTCGGCAGAACTGCTGACCATCGGACTGGCGGTAGGCGAGAAGGCCCCGCCGTTTTCGACCACCGATCAGAATGGCCGCGTGCAGACCCTGGATACGCTGAAGGGAAAGAACGGCACGGTGCTGCTGTTTTTTCGCTCGGCCGACTGGTGACCGTTCTGCAAAGGGCAGCTGGTCCAGCTGCAAAGCGCAATTCCAAGATTTGAAAAGCAGGGCGTGAAGTTCGCGGCCATCAGCTACGACTCCGAAGACATCCTGAAATATTTTGCCGAGCGGCACAAAATCGAGTACCCCTTGCTTGCGGACCCGCAGTCCAAGGTGATTCGCGAGTATGGCGTGCTGAACCGCGAAGCTACCGGCATGCAGAAAGGCTTTGCACGGCCGGGATATTATTTCATCGACAGCAACGGCGTGATTCGCGAAAAGTTTTTCGAAGCGAGATACCGCGAGCGGCTCACCGGGAACAGCATCATCGCAAAACTTTTCCCGGAATTGGGGCAGGAAGTAACAAACACGGTGGAAGCGCCGCACTTGCAACTGGCGCTACAACAATCGGATCGCACCGGCGTGCCCGGCACGCGTATCACCGTAGCCGCGGAAGTGCGCCTCCCGCCGGACGTGCACGTGTATGCGCCGGGTACGCAGGGTTACAAGCCGATAAAATTGGTCCTGGATGACATCCCGGAGATAGAGCTCAAGCCGGTGATCTATCCGCAGTCAAAAATTCTGTATCTGCCGGCGATTAAAGAACGCGTGCCGGTGTTGGATGGGACGTTTCGTATCAGCGAGGATCTGAAAGTGAACTCCGGTATGGGGTTCGCGGGCTCGCTTGGCAAAGACGGAAAAATCATTACCATCAGCGGAAGGCTGGAGTATCAAGCCTGCGACAAGACAACCTGCTTCGTGCCAACGTCCGTGCCGGTGAAGTGGCAAGTGCAGGTATTTCCGCTGGATCGCAACCGAGCGCCCGCGAAAATGCGCCACAAATAACGGAGTCAGAAATAGATCAAAAAGCGCTCTCAGCGTCGTAGATCCAGGTTAGAGCGCGGATGCTTGCATGCCTTCACTCGGCTCAGCGCTAGCCCTCGGTAGCAAAATCCCCACACGTAAAGACGGCCCGAAAATGAGAACCCCACCCTCACACAAATGTGAGGGTGGGGTTCCGTAAACGCGCACCGCAAGATACAACGAGCGCAACGTGCGTCGGCTATTTATGTGCGTAGTGCGTCAGGCGCGCCAGGATGTCACGACGCGTATCGGGCACGGTAGTGCCGAAGAACGAGTCGCGATCTGCCTGGCTCATCTTGCCCAACGTGCCACTTACCGTGGTAGCCCACTTGTCCATCCCGTCCGCATTCGGATACGTGATAACCAGACACCGCAACGAAGCCGGCGAGGTGATCACATATTGCTGGTCGAGACCGAACGAGCTGACCACGCCCTTCTTGAATTGATCTTCAAACGCGGGCCAGAGATTTTTCTTTAGCGCGGCGGCATACTCCTCGCCCTTTCCGGGCTGCGCCATCTGGCAAACCACGCGGAGATACCCTTGCGTGTCCTTCACGGTGCTGGTCTCATGCGTGGTGGACTGCATCAGATAGTCTTCGTGCTTGGTGGCCGCAACTTGTCCTGGCCGCGGTGGGCTCTTGCGCAATTCGTCGAGCACTTTCATGAGTCCCGAGATGGAGTTCGACGACCAGGCCGCGCCGTGCGTCATGCCATCCGGGGTGTGCACGATTTGCTCAAAGGTCGAATAGCCGATGATGGTTCCGTCGGCCATGGCCTTTTCCACGATGGGCAAAAAGTTCTTGTCCGTGTCTTCGGCATATTGCGCCCAATGCGCGCGCGGAATCTGAAACTGGCTTACGTAGGTGTACACGGGTTGAGTCTGGTCCATCTGTGAAAACGCAATCGGTACAATGAAGAACACCAACACCACAACCACAAGCAAAGCCGACATCCGTTTAATCATGTTTCCTCCTGAGGTGTCCGCAAGCGCGCGGTGCAAGTCCTTTGACGGCCGTTCTTCCTCGCTCTTTACGCGGACTGACAGATAGAGAGCGGAGTACGGCGTTCGTTATTTTGGCTAAACCTGGAAAATAGAACTTGCGCTCGGAACTCCGGTTACTGTCAGGCGAACATATGCCGGGCCCGGATGCTTGTCAAGCAATTCCCCCGGTAGGCGGAACGAACGTTGGCGAAAATTTGACGCACACATTCTTGCGCGCACAAACAACGAGAAAGCAATGCGCAGCGCGCACGTTCAACGCGCGAGCGATTGCGCCCAGGTGGCGAAGGCGTGCCACGCGGCGGTCTGGCCGATAGGAAAGCGGATTTGTTGCACGACGATCAAAAAGGCGCTGGCCCAGATGGTGGCGCGATGCACTTTGTGCAAGGAGAAATAATCGTAGGCCACGATCATCAGCAGAAACACGTAAGAGAGCAAGGCGGCGGCGAACGGATTTCTGTGAACTAAGGCGAAAGGCCAGCGGGCGATGGCGGCGAGCATGATACCGATCGTGGCGATCAGGATGATGCGTTTATGCGCGGCGGAATTGAAGCGCGCGCGAAAGGCGAAAAAGATCAGCACCGCGAAGATCAGAATGTCCGTCATCGGAATAATGTAGAAAGTCTTTACGTCGAGGCCTGAAGGAGAATGGGGCCGCGAGAGTCCATCGGTGGCGGCAAGAACGCCCACCACCACCATCAGACAAGCCAGCAGGAAGCCGGCGATGCCGAGGCGACGGTGGATGTCCACGCGGCCGGCGGACACCAGCGAGGTTTGCACCAGCAAAAAAAGGATCCACGTCGAGAAAATTGCGCCGTGGATGTGAATGATCCGGCTGGGCAGTGGCGCGTGAAAAATTCCTGCGAGGTAATAGCTGTGCGCAAAGCCAAGAAACACGGAGCCGAGAATCAGCAACGCCATGCCAGAGAAAAAAATATGATCGTAGCGACGCCCCGGAACAGCGGCGTGAACTCTGAGCGAACGGCTTGCGTGGGTCGAAGTTGAGGCCATGAATGCTCCCAAAATAAGTTGAGAATAAAAGTGCCGGGGACTCGAAAAGATGGCTGAATTGTATACCGGTTGGCACAAGCGCGGGCAGTCGATTGATTAACGTTGCCGTTTGCCGGAGCTCATCTCGAACGATGTGGCCGAAATAGCGAGGCGATGGCAGGAAGAGGCGCGTCGCCGCCAACCTTGTGGTCTGGCAATAGCGATCCGGGGTGTTGTTCCAAAACGGAAATTTCCGCTGAGTTTGATGCCGAGATGGAACTCATTGCCCTTGTGTCGAATACTTGTCGGCATTGATCGATTCCCACGCGCGTCCTCAACGGAAAATATTCTCGCCACACGCTGAAACTCCTAGCATCGCTTTGTTGCAGTAAATGCGCGAAAGAGTTTGCAGAACGCCTCGCAGATCAAGCTGCATCGCCCTTTCTTTACTTGCTCTTACGCTGCTGGGTGACTCCGCTTTCTTCTACACCTGCTCTCTGTCCCACAGAAAAGATCGAGCATGGTCCAGGCCGTCTCAATCTGAACGATTCCCGTGAAATTTCTCCGGATAAATCTGACAGTCCTTCACTACAGACTGGCAAAACAGTTGCAAACAAGTACAGAGGCCCGAACACGGTCTATACCGCATATGACAGAAGCACGCACGCTACTTCTCATCGACAACGATGCTTCGCACGCCGACGTATTTCTGGACGCCATTCTCAAAGCCAGTGACGGACCTTTCAAGGGCGAGTGGGTGCGGACGCTGGCGGAAGGCATCGAGCAACTAAACGGCCAAGAAATCTGGGCGGTGTTTGTGAATCTGACGCTGCCAGACAGTCAAGGTCTGGAGACGTTCGACCGATTAATCGCGGCGGTGCCCGGTGTTCCCACGCTCGTTTTAGCCGGAAAAAATGACGAGGCCATGGGCCTGGAAACTTTACGGCGCGGGGCCAAGGACTACCTGCTGGAACGTCACATCGAAACCTACTCCTTCGTCCGCGCAATCAGAAATATGGCGGAGCGCAAAACCGCCGAAGAGACGCTGTTCTCGGAAAAAGAGCGCGCGCAGGTGACCCTCAACTCCATCGGAGACGCCGTGCTGAGCGCGGATATTGAAGGAAAAGTTTCCTACCTCAACGCCGTAGCGGAAAAGCTGACGGGTTGGACGCGCGAGGAAGCATTGGGCAAGCCGATTGACGAGGTATTGGTGGTCATCGATGGCGACACGCGGGAACCTTCCCCGAATCCGTTACGAACCGCGATTGCAAAAAATAAAACCGTGGGATTGACCCCGCACTGCATTCTGGTTCGCCGCGACGGCACGGAATTCGGCATCGAAGATTCCGCCGCGCCCATCCATGACCGCCAGGGCAATGTCACGGGAGCGGTAATCGTATTCCACGATGTCTCCGTAGCCAGGGCCATGGGCGCGGAAATGTCGCACCTGGCTCAGCATGACACTCTGACAAATCTTCCTAACCGCACGTTGCTGAAAGACCGCCTTAGCCAGGCGATTGCCGCAGCCGATCGCAACGGCACGCGAGTGGCGATTTTGTTTTTGGATTTGGATGGATTTAAACAGATCAATGATTCCTTAGGCCATGCAATCGGGGACATACTGCTGCAGTCGGCGGCCAAGCGTTTGCTGGCTTGTGTACGAACTTCCGACACCGTGAGCCGCCAGGGCGGTGATGAATTTGTAGTTCTGCTTTCAGAGGTGGCGCACGCCAACGATGCGGGGGTCAAGGCCGACAAAATTATGAATGCGCTTCTCGCCCCGCACGAAATCGGACCACATCGGCTGCATGTGAGCGCGAGCATCGGCGTCACGACCTATCCCGACGATGGCATGGATGCCGACGTCCTCATAAAAAATGCCGACCTGGCCATGTATCAAGCCAAGGAAAAGGGCCGCAACGGCTACCAATTCTTTGAAAAGGATATGAACGCGCGGGTATTGGAACGGCATTCGGTGGAAGGAAGCTTGCGCAGCGCGCTGGAGCGCAATGAATTTCGCCTGCATTACCAGCCCAAGGTAAATCTTAAAACCGGAGAAATTACCGGTGTCGAAGCGCTGATCCGCTGGCAGCATCCGGATCGCGGGTTGCTTGGCCCGCTGCAATTCGTGTCCATCGCCGAAGACTGCGGCTTGATGCTGCCCATCGGGCGGTGGGTATTGCGCGAGTCCTGCCGGCAAGCGAAAGCCTGGCAAGACGCGGGACTACCGGCCATTCAACTTTCGGTGAACGTCTCTTCCGTGGAATTCCGTAACAACAATTTTCTCGAGGGCGTGCGAACGATTTTGAAGGACAGTCGCCTGGATCCGCGCTATCTGGAACTGGAATTGACGGAGAGCGTGCTGATGCAGCATGCGGAGGTGACCGTGCCGGTGCTGCAGAAACTCAAAGCCATGGGAATTCGGCTGGCGATTGACGATTTCGGTACGGGGTATTCCAGTTTGAGCTATCTGCGGCAATTTCCGATCGACACACTGAAAGTGGATCAATCCTTCGTGCACGAAATTGACGCCGACACCGACGACGCCACGATCATTAGCGCGGTGATCAGCATGGGCGGCAGCATGAAGCACCGGGTGATTGCGGAGGGCGTGGAAACCGTCGAGCAGTTGGCATTTCTGCGAGCCCATGGCTGCGACGAAGGACAAGGGTTTTATTTCAGCCGGCCGCTGCCCGCCGCGCAGTTCGCGCAATTACTGGAGGCAGGAATATCGACCGTGGTGCATTGAATTAAATCAATTCTAATTCCCAGACGAACCATTCGGGGCCGCAAACGAGCTTCGCTCGTCCTTCATTGACTTGCCGCGCGGTGCAACCTAACATGTGCCGAAATGCCGGACGCCCAGTCCTTTATCGGTCAAACCATCGCTCATTACCGAATTGTAGATAAGCTCGGCGCGGGCGGCATGGGCGTGGTGTACAAAGCTCTCGACCTCAAGCTCGAGAGAACCGTTGCCCTGAAATTCCTACCCCACGATCTGGCCGTGGATGCGCAGGATAAGGAACGATTTCTTCGCGAGGCGCGGTCCGCGTCCGCGCTCGATCACGAAAATATAGGGGTGATTCACGGCCTCGAAGAGGGTGAAGCCGGCCAGCTTTTTATTGTAATGGCTTACTACGAAGGTGAAACGTTACAGAAAATGTTACGTCGCGGCGGGTTGCCGATTGGCGACGGATTGCAACTCGCGGTCCAGGTCGCCAGGGGATTAGCCGCGGCTCATGCGCGCAAAATCGTGCACCGGGACATCAAGCCATCGAACATCGTCATTACGCCAAACGGTGTGGCAAAAATTGTGGACTTTGGTCTGGCTCGCATGGCCGCCACACCGAGCATGACGCAAAGCATGGCGGTAGCCGGCACTCCGGCGTACATGTCGCCAGAACAGACCCTGGGCGGCGTCGTGGACCCGCGCTCCGATGTTTGGGCACTGGGCGTGATGATGGTGGAGATGTTTACCGGGATGCATCCGTTCCAACGGGAAAACACCGCGGCGATCACGTTTGCGATTCTGAACCAGCCACCGGCAGCCTTGGATGCAGTTCCATCAATGCTCCAACCGATTTTATATCGCGCGCTCGCGAAAGAGGTGGAACACCGGTATTCCGATGCCGGGGAAATACTGGGTGATCTCGAAAGCGTCCGTGCTCAACTCGCCGAAAATCCAGAACCGGGCGGCGTTTCGGGGCTGACGGTGACCTCCACTCCAGCGCGTGGACTGAAGCAGTACGTGGAACGGGCATCCACTCCTCAGTGGCCAACTGCAACGAAGAAGAAATATGCGTGGCCCGTGATAACGGGATTAGTCGTTGCGGTGGCCGCCGGCTTGCTGCTGTTACTCTCGCCCGTGCGCGAACGCCTGGCCGGGGCGTTGGGGTCCAGAAGTGCAAAACACATTGCCGTGTTGCCTTTCGACAACATTGGCAATAATCCAGTCGACGAACCGGTTGCCGACGGATTGATGGACAGCCTTACGAGCAAACTTTCCAATCTCGGCGCCGCGCAGGAATCGCTGTGGGTGTTACCCGCCAGCGTGGTACGCAGCCGGAAGGTGAGCGATCCGGCGGCCGCTTTCCGCGAACTCGGCGCGACCGTCGTAGTCAAGGGCAGCATCCAGCGAGTGGGGCAGGACGTGCGCCTCACCGTTAACCTCATCGATACGCAAAATCTGCGGCAGATCGGTTCAGCGGCGCTGGAGGATCGCACCGGTGATTTGGCCAACCTGCAGGATGAAGCCGTGTCGCGACTGGCACGGCTGATGAATATTAACGTCACGGCGGAAATGATTCGAACTACTGGGGGAAGTGTCGCTCCGGCAGCGTATGAATCGTACTTAAAAGCCCTTGGGTACATCCAGCGTTACGATAAGCCCGGAAATCTGAAGCTCGCCATCGACGCGCTGGAGTATTCCGTAAAAACGGACACGCGTTTCGCGCTAGGGTTTGGCGAGCTTGGCGAAGCGTATCGCTTGAAATATCAAACGGAGCAGGATTCCAAATGGATCGACGAGGCGCTGGCGAACTGCAAGCGCGCCCTGGAGCTGCAAGACCGCTTGCCGTCCGTATATGTGACGCTGGGACGCATTCACGACGCGACGGCGAAGCATGATCTGGCGGTGCAGGAGTTTCAACATGCGCTGGAGCTGGATCCCCGCAATGCCGACGCCCTAAACGGGACGGCGCACGCCTACGAAAATGCCGGCCGCATAAAAGACGCGGAGGCGGCGTACCAGCGAGCCAGCGCGCTCCGGCCGGATTATTGGGACGGCTACAACACGCTGGCTTTATTTTACGACCGGCAGCGCCGCTTCGACGACGCGATTACGCAGTTGCGTAAAGCGGAGCAACTGACTCCCGACAACGCGCAGTTGTATTTCAACATGGGCGCCATCTATCTCGATAGCGGCGATCAGAAGAAACGGCCGGACGCTGAGAAGGCTCTCGGAAAATCCATCGAACTGAATCCCACCTACGCCGCCTACGCCAACCTAGGATTTCTCTACCTGCAGGAAAAGCGCTACGACGAAGCCGTCAAGGTGATCCAGCAGGCGCTGCAACAGAACGACAAGGATTTCATCGTCTGGGACAACCTCGCGGTCGCCTACCAGTGGTTGAAACAGACGGACAAGGCCGCGGCGGCGCGTGAAAGAGAACTGCAATTGCTGGAGGAAGAGGCCAGCGCGAAGGAACGCGATCCCCAGGTGCAATCGCTGCTAGGCGTTCTTTATGCCCAGAAAAAATTACGTGACAAAGCTTTACCGCGGGTACAAGCTGCGCTGGCGCTTTCGCCCGACGATCCTGGAATACTCGCCAATATTGGTGAAGCCTACGAAGATCTGGGTGAACGCCAGGAAGCCATTAAGTTCCTTCAAAGAAGCATGCAGAAAGGCACCGTGATCGAAGACCTGCGCGCGAATCCTGCCTTGCAAGACTTGCTTTCCGACACGAACTTTCGGCCCCAGTCCAAATAGATCACACTTACAAAAGGAGAAAAGAAAATGGCACAACCGGCCCCAGCACCCGAAGACAGCAGCAACACATTTACCATCAACGCGGACGGCACCTACAGCCCCGGTAGCATCACTATCAATAATGGCGGCGTAGCAAAATTCGACGTGACGTATCCCACCGGCATGACGGTCTGCAACGTGACTATCGGCAGTGTCTCGTTTTCTGCATCTCAGCCCGGGGATACGGGCACCACTGGTGGTACGGTGAAGATCGGCTCGTAGTCCGCGACATATCCGCAAAACGTGCTAGCCGTTCGTTGGCCCGTTCCCGCAGTTTTATTCCACGGGAACGGGCCAATCTGTTTTCGGAAGGTCGAGCCAAGGTTTAGCACAAACGAATCCACTTCACCGGAAAAGTAGTGACGTTGCCGCTTTCACGGCTGATCAACCGGTGTGTTTGACCGACCCCGGTGGCTCCCCTAGAATCGAATGTGAAGCGATGGCGCAGTGCTGGGACATATTTTGAGTACGACGGTTTATTCCGTAGTCAATGAGTCTGAAATTTTCGAGCGGGGAAAATGTTTGAAAATTTAACCGAAAAATTGCAGCGCACCTTCAAGAATCTTCGCGGTCAGGGCAAGCTGACCGAAGAGCACCTCGATGTGGCGCTGGGCGAAATTCGCGAAGCGTTGCTGGAAGGCGACGTGAACGTGGGCGTGGCGGATGAACTGCTGAAAAACATCCGCGAAAAAGCCATCGGCAGCGAAGTGATGCTGCAACTTTCTCCCGACCAGCAGGTGGTGAAAACCGTGCGCGATGAATTGTCCGCGCTGCTGGGAAAACATGCCAAGCCGTTGTTTGCTTCGAAGCCGCCATCCGTGTGGATGATTGTGGGCTTGCAGGGATCCGGCAAAACCACTACCACCGGCAAGCTGGCGAAGTGGCTGTCGCAGCACGGCCATCGCCCGCTGGTGGTTTCCACCGACGTGTATCGCCCGGCGGCGCGCGAACAATTGGCGCAAGTGGCCAAGGCCGTAGGCACGGCGATCTGGCCGGGTGCCGGCACCGATAAACCGCTGGAAATTGTGAAGGGCGCGATCAAGGAAGCCAAACTTTCCGCGAGCGACGTGATCCTGGTGGACACCGCGGGCCGTTTGCACGTTGACGATTCGCTGATGGACGAGCTGAGCACGTTGAAGCGGGAGCTGAACCCCAGCGAAATACTTTTTATTGCCGACGCCATGATCGGCCAGGACGCGGTGCGCTCCGCGGGAGATTTTCACAAGCGCCTGGGCTTGACCGGCGTGATTTTGACCAAGCTGGATGGCGATGCGCGCGGCGGCGCGGCGCTTTCCATCGGCAAGGTCACCGGAGCGCCGGTGAAATTCGTGGGGCTCGGCGAAAAGTACGACGCGCTGGAGGCCTTTTATCCCGAGCGCATAGTGTCGCGCGTGCTGGGCATGGGCGACATCATGTCGCTTATCGAGCGCGCCGAGCACGCCGTGGACAAAAAAGCGGCGGCGGAACTCGAGCGCAAGCTGCGCACCGAAGGATTCACGCTGGAAGATTTTCGCGATCAGTTGAAACAGATTCGCAAGATGGGACCTCTCGAGCAACTGGTGGACATGCTGCCCAAGGTCGGGCCGCTGCAAAGTTTGCCGAAAGATGCCAAGGTCGACGAGGGCAAGCTGAAGCAGGTCGAAGCCATCATCAATTCCATGACCAACCAGGAGCGCAACGACCATAGCGTGATCGACGGCAAGCGGAGGAAACGCATCGCCAAGGGCAGCGGCACCACCGTGCAGGACGTGAACCAGGTTATCAAGCAATACATGCAAATGCGCCAGATGATGAAGCAGTACGGCGCCATGGCCGCGCGCAGCAGGATGAAAGGCCTGGGCAAGCTGGCCGGCATGTCATAAATTTTAGCGGCGCTGATTTGCGAACTGAAGTGCGGCCGTTAACGTGACTCCGGATGCATTGATGCAGAACAAAGTGAGCACGGACTCTAGCAGCAAGTGCTTCTGAAAACTCTCGCCTCTCAGCTCTCTTCTCCCCACATAGCCCTGCGAAATAGTTCCGGTACTCACAAATTTCAACATGTTGTTGCAAACAGTGGCAATTATTAGTATCGTCCACAGGCTCACAACTCCAGAATATCAGTTTGGATTTTACGGAGTAAATTTCAACGCAGACATTGGAGAACGCAATGCGATTCGGCGGATTGTTTCTGTCTTCACTCGGCCTGGCACTGCTGATAGGTGTGCCTAGCACAGTTTCAGTCGAGGCAGCACCATCCCAACTCGGACCTGTTACGCTGACGCTCCAGCGGGTCGGCACCAGTTCGTTCGCCTCCGCGCCGATGGCGACAGACGTCTCCGGGTTGCCGGATGAAATCGACGCGGCCGTGAACGGCGGCGACGCCGACAACAGCAGTGACCTCGGGATAGCGATTAACCGATCGCTACCCGGCACCAAGCCCGGGAATAGCACTCCCGTGGGCTCCAAGCCCAAGTCCAATCCCGTGCTGGGCGCGCATTTCCAGGGACTGAACTTCCACGACCAGCGATTCGCCAACGGCGGCAACCAGTTCTCCGTTGAGCCGCCCGATCAAGCTCTATGTGCGGGCAATGGTTATGTGCTCGAGTCCGTGAACGACGTATTGCAGGTATACGACAGCGCCGGTAATGCGCTTCTGAACGGTGGCGACGCGGTTGACCTCAACACCTTCTACGGCTATCCGGCGGCCATCGTGCGATCAGGTCCTAATGCGGGCCAACGCGGTCCCTCCGTCACGGACCCGGTCTGTCTGTACGATCAAACCATCGGGCGTTTCGTGCATGTCGTATTGACGCTCGACCATGTTGGCTTGACTTCAAGCCTCAGTGGTACAAACCACTTGGACATCGCCGTGAGTGATAGCGGCAACCCGACGGGAACCTGGACGATCTACAAGCTCCCGGTGCAGAACAACGGCACTCAGGGAACGCCGGATCATCATTGCAACAACGGATTTTGCCTGGGCGACTATCCGCACATTGGTGCGGACGCCGATGGCATTTACCTCACAACCAATGAGTTCGCGCTTTTCGGCCCTGGCTTCTACGGTGCACAGATTTACGCCATCGGAAATAACGTCCTGACCGGCGGCACCGGCAGCGTCGTCCTTTTCGACACCCTGGGTGTCGGTCCGGATGGCGCTGGCTTCACCGTTTGGCCAGCACAAACTCCCGGCAATCAATTCGACAACGCCAACGGTGGTACTGAGTTCTTCCTCAGTTCCAACGCGGTGTTCTCCGATTCCGGCACCAGCAGCACCATCCTGTTATGGTCGATGCTAAACACGTCCTCGCTCAACACTTCCTCACCGGCCCCAACGCTGGGCCTATCGACCGTCCCGGTCAACACCTACGCTGTTCCGCCGCGTGCGAATCAACCGGCCGGCGACCGGCCGCTGTCGCAGTGCATCGCCGACACGGTTATTCTCCCCAATTGCAACACAACTGTCGCGGGCGTAGGCAGCCACAACAACGCCACGTTTGGCCCACCGAACGGTAGCCTGAACGCCAACGACTCGCGAATGCAGCAGGTTTCATACGCTAATGGCAAGGTATGGGGTGCCTTGGACACAGCAGTGAACGTTGGCGGCCAGGACCGTGCCGGCATCGCCTACTATGTCATCAACCCAAGCTCGAGCAAGATTACTCTGCAGGGACAGGCAGGAATAGCGGGCACCGACCTGACCTATCCTGCTGTCGGGATGACGCAGAGCGGACGAGGCGTCATCGCCTTCTCGTTGACCGGCGATAATGATTACCCGAGCGCCGCATTCGCGGCCCTGGATGCCAGTGTTGGCATGGGTAACGTCCAAGTTGCCGCAGCCGGTGCCGGTCCCTGGGATAGCTTCACCTCATACATGGTCTTCAGTGGACGCCCCCGCTGGGGAGATTATGGTGCCGCGGCGGTGGTCGGCGGAGACATCTGGTTTGCCTCAGAGTACATCGCCCAGACATGCACCTACGAGCAATACCTCACCATTCCGAGAGGTCAATGCGGTGGCACGCGTGGTGCGCTGGGCAACTGGTCTACCCACATCAGCAAAGTGACTCCTTGAGTTAAGATTAAGCCAAGAGAGTCGTGAGAGTTAGCGCAGAAGTATGCGCGAATCCAAGACTCTCTTGGTCGCATTTGGTCATCATCGTCCTCAGTAACCGCAGCGACCGGAATCCCGATACACCTGTCCTCCAGTTTGCCGACCCACACCTCCGTTCGACCGAAGAACAATTTGGCTAAACCACGAAGGGTGAGCGCATAGCCCCGGTGGCGAATTTATGGTATCCATGACGGTAGAAGCGTACGATGCACAAAGCAGAGAACAAATTAAATCGGAAAATCCAGATTGAATCATTGTCGGCGACTCGGATGACCGGGAGGAATGTTTCAAGGCACCCGGCCTTAGAAAGCGCGACCCAAGGAGACAGACCATGTTGCGAATAAACGACGAAGCTCCCAATTTCACCGCCGAAACTTCGCTGGGCACGATCAACTTCCACGAATGGATCGGCAACGGCTGGGCCATCTTGTTTTCACATCCGAAGGACTTTACACCGGTGTGCACCACGGAACTGGGCTACATGGCCGGACTTCAGCCGGACTTCGAGAAGCGCAATTGCAAGATCATTGGGTTGAGTGTGGATCCGGTGAATCTGCACAGCAAGTGGGCGGCGGACATCGAAGAGACCCAGGGCCACAAGGTGAATTACCCCATGATTGGGGACCCGGAACTCAAAGTGGCCAAGCTTTACAATATGCTGCCGGCGGAAAGCGGGAACACCTCCGAGGGCCGCACCGCCGCCGCCAATGCAACCGTGCGGACGGTGTTCATCGTCGGACCCGACAAGAAGATTAAGTTGATGCTCAGCTACCCCATGAGCACCGGCCGCAACTTCGACGAAGTGCTGCGCGTGCTCGACTCGATGCAACTCACCGCCAAGCACAAGGTAGCTACGCCGGTGAACTGGAAAGATGGCGACGACGTGATCATTCTGCCATCGGTTTCGGATGAAGAGGCCAAGCAGAAGTATCCCGGCGGCTGGAAGGCACCTCGGCCTTATCTTCGGATCGTTCCCCAACCGAAGTAGCAATTCGCACACGGGAATGGTGCGGCGTGATCGTTGAGTCACATTGCCCAAATTTAGAGAATGACTCTGCGTCAGAGGCAGCGAGACTTCATTCGAGCCGGCAGTAGCAGTAGAGGAATTGCTGCGTGGTTCCAACCGGTGTTTGATGCAATTCCTTCGAGCTCTCCACCAGGCGGAAGTGCCCACCAAATTCGCCGTGAAGCGATTCGGCGTCATAGCGCATTACTTCGAGCCCGCTGCATTTCGTAGGGCCTTCTGGTCCAAATGTGCTGACAATAACGTGGCCACCTGGCTTGACTGCGCGGGTAACCTGCCGAACGTAGGCGAGACGTCGCTCTGCTGTTGTAAGAAAATGAAATACCGCTCGGTCATGCCAGAGGTCGTACGCACGTGGTTCCAGTTCGATTTCGACGATATCACCGGCCAGCCAACACACTTTTTCCGCAGCCGAACCCAATCGCTTTTTTGTGACGTCGATTGCCGTCTGCGACACATCGAGAACTGTGATGTTTTTGTATCCGCGAAGTATAAGGTCGTCAGCGAATGTTGATTCGCCGCCGCCAATGTCAATGATGGAAGCAGAACGTACAACTGCCGCCCGCTCGATGAGTGCAAGGGATGTTTCCAGGTGCGCACGATACCAGCTGACTGATTCTGGTGTCTTGGTCGTGTACACTTTTTCCCAATGCGTTTTCGTGTCCAGGGAAGCACCGCCTCTAGTCGATAATCGAGATTAAACCTGCGCACCACGCGCCCGTCAAGTCATCAAAGATACCGAACGGCGTGGACAGAGGCCAAATACCTGTGAGGAGGTGCCATGTCGTGGCGCGCGCGATTAACCCGGATGCTGTTATGGATTTCCGTGTTCGCCTGGGGAATTCTGCTGGGCGGCAAATTGTTTGATCATGAAGTGCTCGTCGGGGCATGGAGTCTCTCCCCGCCGGAATCTCTGAGTCTTCTGCCGTACGGGCCTCGTTTCCCGGTCGACACTGGCGATTTCTTTTTCCCCAGTTCGGTTGCATTGCTGGTGTGCTCTTTCGGTATCTTGCTCACCGGCTGGAAAACGCCTCCAAGATTTCGCACATTGTTGGCCGTCCCGGCGGTGATGCTCCTCGTCACTCTGATTTTCACCGTGCTATGGTTTTGGCCAGCCAACCGGGCGCTGTGGCATGTCGCCAAAGGCGCCCCCGATGCACTGCAGGATCGCGCCGAGATCATTAGTTTGGTGCGTCAGTGGGTGAGCTACGATTGGCTGCGGATTGTTGCGGGCGCGATAGGACTCACGTGCTCCGTTCGAGCAATCAGCGTACCCTTCCCCGCTCCTCCAAACTTCGTGGTGAGCAGCGCGAAACCAGCCTCCTCGCGCGCAACTCCCGATTAACGGGGAACAGCAAGGACTGGCGGACAACTGCGCGATGCCTACTCCGAATACGGGATCCAGTCGGCAGGAGGGAAGGCGACGTTCCAGAATTCCGGCATTGGGAACGGGAAAGCAATGCCGACTTCGTTCTTGTCCAGGGGTTTTTCCTGCACATGAATGACGCGGCATTCTTGTTCTTTTGCGGTGGACCAGTTTCTCAAAACCAACTTTTGTGCCGGCTTCACTCTCATGGCCAGGCTGATGAGCGCACCACCGGCGTTGACGACTAGCGTGTTCGTTTCTTCAGTGAGTGGTGTGTCGCCCTCGAACTGCGCTCGTACCAGAATGGGAATCCGCAAAAGAACGCGCTGGCTGCGGCGCTTGTCCGCAGGGCTGGCCATTTTTTTGAGAGGCTCGCTGGTCATCAGGAATCAAGCTTAACAGCGACGCAAACGTTGGCAGCAACACTCTTCGCACCATTTACGTCGTGGTTTCCTCGAGCGCTGCTTGGTTTCGCCCTCTTCTTCCTCCTAGCACGGCCGTGCGTCAGTTTCAGTGCCTGATTAGTCCACTGACTCACCGGACGAGTGGCCCGAGGTCGATTCTGTTCAGGAGAAAAGTCCTTCCGCGAGGTTTAACGGGCCGCAAGTACGATGTCGGCAACCTTCAGGGCGAGTGTTTCCGGATTCAGGTCGGTGCGATTGCAGAGGATCATGATGGTGAGTCCGTCGTTCGTGAAGCGGACGATGTAGGTGTGAAAGCCGCGCGTTTCGCCGTAGTGCCACATGCGCGCATGGCCGCGATATGGATCGAGAAACCAGCCGAAGCCGTAAGAGACCGGCGTGCCTTCGGGGCGATCGGAATTGGCGGGCCAGCGCGGTTGTGAATCGTCTAACAATGTCCCGGGAGTCAGGGCGGGCTGCATTTCTTCTTTGCTCAACAGTCGATACGTGCGCAGCGCATCATCCCACTTCGCTAAATCGCGCAGCGAAGAATAAATTCCGCCGTCGCCCAGCGTGGCCGAGGTGGAGCTTTGATCCGTTTCTTTCCAGGATGTGGAGTCCCGCGTGTGGCCGAAAGCGCGATGGAAAATTTTGTTTTTGCCTTTTTCGTAGGCCAGGGTCTCGTCCATTTTCAGCGGTGCAAATATCCGCTGGCGCAGGAATTCGCGGAAGGGCTGTCCGGAAACTTTGGCGACGATCAAGCCGAGTACGACGTATCCGGAATTGCAGTAGGCCCATTTTGTTCCGGGCGGAAAAAGAGGCGAGCTGGTTTGTTTAAGCAGGGTTAAAACTTCCGCGTCCTGAATTTGATGCGTTTCGCTCCATGTATTTTTCGATGGGGAGGATGTCGCGCCCGCGGCTTGCTCCATCAAATCTTCGTAATCGGGCAGCCCGGAGGTGTGATTCAAGAGGTTGCGAATGCTGATGGAATTTCCGTACGCCGGGAAATCGGGGAATATGTCCGTTAATTTCTGGTCGTAGCGCAGTTTTCCGTCGCGCACCAGCAGCATGATCGCCGTAGCCGTGAATTGTTTGGAGCAGGAGGCCAGGCGGAAGTTGCTGCGCGCCTCGATTTTCGTTTTGCTGCGCAGGTCGCGGACGCCGTAGCCGCGTTCAAAAATTGTTTTGCGGTCTTTGATTACCAGCACCGCGACTCCGGGCGAGTGTTCATCGGCAAGCGGAGAAAATGTCGCGTCGATTCGTGCGCCCGTCTCTGTTTGTTGCGCCGGCTGAATTTGAACGCTGCCTGAAGATTTTTGAATTGCGTCAGACGGCGCGGCGTTAGGGAAAGCATTCAACGCGAGAGCCAGCGATACAGAAAACATCGCAATAAATTGGAACCCCGGCATTCCGTTCGGCTTGTTCATTGGCGATAACACCCGAGCGGGCGAGAGCATATCAGGTTACGCAGCCAGCCCGCCCGGAAACAGGTTCACACCGCGTTGATGTCCGCGCTTTCCAGTATCGATTTTGCGTAGCCTTGTTTAGCAACCTTTAACATGGCGCGGCCCACCTGCTCGGTGGTGGTCAGGTACTTCGGAAAACGTTTGTACATCAAGTGAAGCAGTGGCGCGGTCATCGCATAAATCGTGTTGTAGAGCTTCATCTTGGAGCGGATGCCGTGCAGCGGCACGATGCCTGCCGGACGAAACATGTACGCCGCTTTGAACCGCAGGCGTAGCAGCGTGTTTTCGGTTTGTCCTTTTACGCGCGCCCACATGGTGCGGCCGCGCTCGGTGCTGTCCGTACCCATTCCTGAAACGTAAATGAACGTCATCGCGGCATTCAGCTTCGCCAGCGTCCGCGCCACGGATGTAGTCAGATCGTAGGTCATGCGCCGGTACTCCGCTTCGCTCATCCCCAGCGACGACGGCCCCAAACAGAAAAAACAGGCGTCGAATCCCGACAATTCGTTTTCAAGGCTGGAAAGATCGAAAAAATCCGTGTGGATCAGTTCGCGCAATTTCTCATGATGCTGACGCGTCGGGCTGCGCACCACCGCCAACACGCGTTGCACTTCGCGATCCAGCAGGCATTCGCGCAGAACGCCCTGGCCAACCATACCGGTTGCTCCAAACAAGACCACATTCATAGTTTCAGCATAACAATATTAATAACCATCTTGCGTGAGTGGCCTCGAATCCGCGCCAGCTGCAACGGCGTTGAAAGCGCCTGTTATCTGCATTTTAAATGGTTCTCCGGCGCGGGGCTTCTAGGGTTTTAGCCGTATGGACCGGCCCCTTGCCGTTCGGTACCCTGAATGTTCTTTACTAAGTTGTACTTTGCCTAACGTGGCCCCGCCCGAAGAATCCCGCCCTAGGCACCAGAGGATATTCATGAGAACTCCCAAGTTTCTGCTCGCTGCGCGTGTCTTGTCACTAGCAAGCTTTGCGGCTATGGCCATTGCTGGCTGCGGTGGGCTGTCCACTCCGAGCGATCCCCGTCCACCGGGCCCGCCACCGCCGGCGGCATTCCCGCATTTTGGTCACGTGGTTATGGTGGTGGAAGAAAACCACAGCTACGCCAATGTGATTGGAAATTCTGACATGCCGTACATCAACAGCCTGGCCAAGCAATACGGGCTGGCGACGCAGTATTTCGCCAATACCCATCCGTCCATCGGAAATTATTTCATGTTGACGACCGGGCAAGTGATCACCAACGACGACACCTTCAGTGGCGCGGTAAGCGACGACAACGTCGTTCGGGAGTTGCTGGCTGCAGGGAAGACTTGGAAATCCTATGCGGAAAGCATTCCGAATCCCGGGTATACCGGCGGCGACTCGTATCCCTACGCGGAGCGCCACAATATCCTGTCGTATTTTACGGATGTGCGGAACAGCCCAACGCAGGTACAGAATCTGAGTTCGTTTTCGCAATTTCAGCGTGACCTGGACGGCGGCCAATTGCCCAATTTCTCGTATGTAGTTCCAAATTTATTGGATGACGCGCACGATGGCCCACTTACTCTGGCTGACGGCTGGCTGCAGCAATATATCGGGCCATACATCAGCAGCGCCACATTCAAGCAGGATGGACTGCTGATTATTGTTTTTGATGAATCGGTAGACAGCGATACGGCCAATGGCGGCGGGCATGTGGCCATGCTGGTGATCAGCCCGCAAGCCAAGCAGGGTTTCCAATCGACCACTTTGTACCAGCACCAGAGCACCCTGCGCTTGATCCTCCAGGGGCTGGGCGTCCCCGTGTACCCGGGAGCCGCAAGCACCGCGCCGGCCATGGGCGAATTTTTCTAAAGTAAGTTAGTGCAGTACGTCATCAACACACCAATTGGGAAAACACAGCAGTATATGGAAAAGAGGCGGGTAGCGTTAGCGCCCGCCTCTCATTCTTTTCGTAGGATCTGCGGAGCTATATTCCTAGTAGTGAAATACGTCGACAACTATATTGGTCCGGCGATTCAGCAGCACGATGTTCCCGCCAATCAAGACGTGTGTGCATTCAGGCGGCGGCGGCGTCAGGCGGACCTCCAATTCCTGCGGTACGGGTTGCAGACGTTTCTGCAGGCCGGGAGGAAGCGTGCCGCGCTCGTCGAGCTGCCGCTGTAATCCGGGGGGTAACTGATCCCGCTTGGCCAATCCGGGCGGCAGATTGCCTTCATGTTCGACGTACCATCCACGAACGGCTTCGCGATCGTGGGTCTTGTAATAGTGTTTCTCGTAGTGCTTGCCCTTACCACCGCCGTTGTCGCCGTCATCTTCCTGTTTGTCGTGGCCTTTTCCGTTGCCGTTGCCATTTCCGTGCCCATGACCCTGGGCCAGGGCAAAATTGCCGCTAAGAGTAAGTACTCCCAGCGCGCTTATAAACATCCATTTCGTCGATTTCATAGTCCGCTCCAATCTAAAGACTACCAACTACAAGCGTAGCTGAAAATTTGGTGTGGCAGGTTTCCAGGACTACGAGTGTGTCGGGAGAGCGACATGTCCATTCGTACAGTTAAGCATTTGGCTATGGCAGTACCTCGCTGGCAGTGGCCACTACGTTCACAGCTCTTACACTGTGCATGGAGCTCGATGAGGAACGGCATACGTTAGCGGATCTGACGATCCTCACCTCGAAGGGTTTTCCAGGACTTCGAACATTTCGAGCCATATTTCGGTTTTCCCAAGGGAAAGCCATTAGGGGGCAACAAATTGCTACATCTCAATCGATATTTCGGTACTTATAGATTTATTCCGGTATTTTCGCGGGTTGCGCCTTTGATTCTGCTGCTTGCGATATTTTGCGGTTCGACCACTTGGGCGCAGAGCGCGAGCCCTGCGGTGAACTGGCCACCGGCAAAACCGGCGGACGGATTTACTCCCGGCTGGACGCTGGGTACCCGCTTTGAAGGCAGCACCAGCGGTGATGGCACCGTTTTTGATCTCGGCAGCGCCGTTGGTTACAACATCTCGCGTCACTTTGGCGTGGACGTGGGGATTCCCTACAACTTTGTCGGCACACCGACGTCCATCAAGAAGAACAATCCGGGCGCAGTTTCGGGCACAGGTTTTGGCAGCTTGTTCACCGACCTGAAGTTTAATTTCCCGGCAACCACGCTGAATTACAATTCCACCATCCACCTGACCGCGCCCACCGGCGACATTAAAAAAGGCTTCAGCACCGGCCACGCCACCTGGAACTGGGGAAATCACTTCGAGCACGGCTTCAACAATTTCACGCCCTTCGTGGACCTGGGCGTTGGCAATACCATTAACGACACCAAATATTTTCATCGTCCGTTCACTACCTTCGGTTACAACGCGCAATTTGAAGCCGGCGCGGAATTCGACGCCGGTAAATTCAGCCTGACGGCATCGTTCTACGATGTCGCGCCGTGGGGACCGCAGACGGTGATCAGCAAAGTGTTTCGCTGCTCCTCGGCTGCGAAGTGCGCCGCGAACGGGAAATCCACCAACCGCCGCGGTTACACGCTAGCCAGCGTGCAGGCCGGAAGCGCGGACCTGGTGCGTGACGATGGTTTCAACGCGGGAGTGGAGTTCAAGCCCGTTGCGTTGCTGGACTTTGAAGTGGACTACAGCCGCAGCGTACCGCTGCAGTTGAACAGTTTTTCGTTCGGGGTGAGCGTGGACCTGGGCCGCATGTTGCGGTCGGGAGCACAGCATCGCGCCAACTAAGCAAAACAAATAGGTGCGGTAATCTCCCACCGCAGGGCCCGGCCGCTCGCATTTGCGAGCTTCACAAAACCGGACGCTGTGGTGGGATTACTGTTTTTGACAGGCCAGCAAAATGGGAATTTCGCTTAGGTCTCGTTTAAATCTTCCGAAGCTTCCTTGTTGGCCTTCTTCGCTTCCGTCTTGGCGTCGGCATCCGGCGCCAGCTGCTTGATCGCTTTGCCCAGACTCACCGAGCCGCTGCCAGTAAGTTTGGCCTTCAGCGCGTCGAAGCCGCCGGGGATGTTCAGGTTTTTCGCCACGTGCGCGGCAGCCACGCACTGTCCGATGTTCTTAAAGCCTCCGCACGCCGTGTGCGCATCCTGACCGGTAAGCGTTTGGATCTTGCCGCCGATCGCGTGGTTATGACTCAGCACTTCATTCGGCGAACCATGCGACACGTCGTTGTGAACGACAGGCTCGCCACCCTCATGTGTTGCCTTGGTGCCGGAGCCGTTCCCTGCTCCTCTGCCAGCCGGCGGTCCGCCGGGGCTGGGATGCGAACGCTGAGCAAAAGTCGATCCTCCGAAAGCGAGCGCTGTCGTGGCTGCCAGAATCAGAGTTAAGTGTTTCATTGCTCCTCCTGTGTTCGGGCCGTCGGTCACAAGACAGGGTTCGAAGCCTGTCCTGGCCGAGGTTATGGGAATTGTTTCTCAGCATGCGTAAAACTCTGGGTAGATGCAATAGTCCTTGCGTACGGGCCGAGCTAATTTGGTGGCCGACGTTAGCATTTGCGGCCGCGCGGTACGGCGTCAGCAACCAGCAGGATACAAATCTACAGAATTTCTGGTTGCCATCCTGAGCAGGCAGCTTGTTCATTGCAAAACGTCGTTTGACCTTCCGGCTAACGATGGTTCGATCGCCTTTCCCCCGGGTTTGCGATCACAGTCCTATTGGAAGCGATCCGGAGCGTATCTAGGGGAATTGACTGTTGTTTTAGCTTCGATTTTATTCGTTTCGCGAGATATTTCTCTTCGCCCGTCCATTTTCGTAATCCTCGTGCTTGCTATGCCAAGCAGGTTGAAGATTTAGCCGCGCATTCCTTCTCCGGCATTCAAAATTCTCTCGGCCGGAAAATTGTACGTAACGAAACACGGGGCGAACAACAAACAATGATTACACTGCAAGAGCGAGATTCCTGGATCTGCCAGAACGCGGCATGCGGGGCCGAAATTATCGTCGTGACGGGTAGCAAACTTCACGAAGGAACCAGCCCACGATGCTCCTGCGGTAGCGTTATGGAGAAATCGTACAGTCCAATACACCGCAAAGAGCTCAATCCCGGGACGGCGGACGCACCCTTTTCTGAGCTAGAGGAGCACGAAGTCGCACGGGTTACTGGATTCAACCGCGATAAACAGAAAGCTTCCTACTCGAAGCCCATTTTCACCGTTTACGGCAAGATCGCAAAGCTCACTTAAAGCGATAGGGGCCAGCGGCAACTTGGATGGCGGCGGGTCTCCCCACAATAAAACGAATATCTAGTCATCCTTCACAGTGCTTTTGGCCCATCAAAAACATTTTCTCGAAGCACCTAGGCGCTAGCTGCAACAAAAAATTCACCTCGAATTTCCTGCCATAACCTTCGAAAAAATCGCCACGCATCGTCTTCGAGTTTGACCACGCCCTGAAAGCTGAGTCTGCGATTGCCGCATAGCGGCTTGGCAGGCTATGATTGTTGGCTGAGGAGGCATCACTTAGTGTTGACTATTCGTTTGGCCAGGATTGGCAAGAAGAAGAAACCATTTTATCGCGTGGTGGTGATTGAAAGAACCCGCCCGCGCAATGGCCGCGTCAAGGAATTGGTGGGCACGTACGATCCATTGAAAAAGCCCGCGGAAATCAAGCTGGATGCGGAACGCATCAAGTACTGGCTCGGTGTCGGCGCACAGCCCAGCGACACGGTGCGCAGCTTTCTGAAACTGCAAAAAATTGCGTAGTCGTGGAGCGCGCTGTGATTTTGAAATTATTTGTGAACGCGCGCGTTGCGTAGTTTAGTTGCAAGCCCACATCGCTTTTCGGTAGCCCGCCACTCAGTCCCCCAAGTGACGGTTGTATCTTGGAGCAACCAATGAAGGAACTGGTAGAGACCATCGCCAGGGCGCTGGTGGACCGTCCCGACGACGTGCAGGTGACGAGCGTCGGCGGATCACAAGTTACCGTGCTCGAGCTGCGCGTGCACGGCGAAGACCTCGGCAAAGTGATCGGGCGGCAGGGGCGCACCGCGAAGGCCATACGCACGGTGCTGAGCGCGGCGGGAACCAAAGCGCATCAACGCTTCACGCTGGAAATACTGGAAGATTGAGCGCAGAAAATCCACGCTGGATTGTAGTGGCGCGCATCCTGCGGCCGCGCGGTAATAAAGGCGAAGTAGCCGTCGAGCTGCTTACCGATTTCGCCGAGCGCTTGACCAAGATGAAAGAAGTTTTTCTCGGCCGCGTGCACGGCGAAAATTTTTTGGGCGCGCTCGGCAACACCGAACCACACCCCATTGGCGTAAAATCCTGCTGGCTGAGCCAGAACCATCGCGGGCAAGGTGTGTTTCATTTTGCAGGCGTCGCTTCAATTAATGACGCTGAGAAATTCCGCGGACTGCATGTGCTGCTGCCGTTCGAACAACGCGTCACGCTGGAGGCCGGACAATATTTTGTGGCGGAGCTGATCGGCTGCGCGGTTTTTGAAGTTGCACCCTTAACATCGGCCGTTGCTTCGGCGCCCTGCTCCATGGACACAGCGCCGCAATTTTTAGGCACCGTGCATGATGTACAGTTCCCCGGCGAATACGAAGGTATGCGCGGGACGCCCTTGCTCGAAGTGGAAACCGCGCATGGCGAATTGCTTATTCCGCTAGCCCAAGATATTTGTAAGCGCATCGATGCGGCGGCGCGGCGCATTGAAGTGGCGCTGCCCGAAGGATTGCGCGATCTGAATGTGAGCTAGGGCGCAGTTTCTGGCGTTGCGCCGGATCTTGCGTTTGCAAAATTTGCGAAATTTAAACGAATAACATGCGCTTCGACCTCATCACTATTTTCCCCGAATTTTTTGCCGGGCCGCTGGACCACGGCATTCTTCGCCGCGCCCGCGAAACCGGCATTGTCGAAGTAAACGTGCAGGACCTGCGCGTGTTTACCAAAGATAAGCATCGCACCGTCGACGACCGGCCCTTCGGCGGCGGCGAAGGCATGGTCCTGAAACCGGAGCCGCTGTTTGAGGCCGTGGAGCATTTGCTTGGCCAGCCCGCGGGAAACGCGACGCAGCATCGCACGCTGGATAGCAAGACGGCCATCGTGCTGATGTCCGCATCGGGAAAACTTTTCAGCCAGAAAACCGCGCGGCGCTACGTGGGCCTACAGCGCATTATTTTAATTTGCGGCCGATACGAAGGCGTCGATGAGCGCGTGGCGGAACATCTGGCCACGGAAGAAATTTCGATCGGGGATTACGTACTGAGCGGCGGCGAGTTGCCCGCCATGCTGATCGTGGACGCGGTAGCGCGATTGCTCCCGGGCTCGTTAGGGAATGAAGCGTCGTCGAAAAATGAATCTTTCAGTGCTGGCGATGACGATAGAGTCTCGCAGCCGCCTGAAAAAACCACACCAGCTGGTCGCGGAATGAACACACCGCGGAACAGTAAGTTGGACTTTCCCCACTACACCAGGCCTGCGGAATATCGCGGGTGGAAGGTTCCCGACGTTCTGATCGGCGGAAATCACGCCGACGTCGCTACTTGGCGGCGCGCCGCGGCGGCGGAAAAGACGCAACGAAATCGTTCCGATTTGCTGGATTGATTGGCCATTTTTCCCACATGGAGAATCGGCTTAGACGGTAAAAAGAAACCCCTCCGCTACGACCCCGCACGTCGAAATGGCTAGCCGGTAATGGCGGATTTGGCTATAATCATAAATTGGCTTTGATGTGCTGGCCCCGCCCGAGTGGGTCTGCAGGGAATACGAAAATGAATCCGGTTATACGTAAATTACATGAAGCGCAACTGCGCAAAGACTTGCCCGAGTTTCGCCCCGGCGACAGCGTCCGCGTGAACGTGCGCCTCAAAGAAGGCGGCGAAGGCGAAAAGGAAAAAGAGCGCCTGCAGGCCTTTGAAGGCGTGGTGATTTCCAAGAAGGGCCGCGCTTCCGGCGCGACCTTCACGGTGCGGCGCGTCAGCTTTGGCGTGGGCATCGAGCGCATTTTTCCGCTGCATTCGCCGATGATCAGCTCGATCGACGTTGTGGGCCGAGGCAAAGTCCGCCGTGCGCGCTTGTATTATCTGCGCGATCTGAGGGGCAAGGCCGCTCGCATCAAGCGTGCCGCGCGCGAAGAAGCGCCCAGCGCCCAGGCCAAGGCTGCAGCTTCCGAAGCCAAGGCGTAAATCCAAAATAGTATTCAAAATGTGGAATCGTGAGCGGAAGGCGAACTACCGTGAATCACGACGGTCGAACTCTGTTCGGAGCTAAAGGATTCAAAAAATGCAGCGACGTATAACCGTCCAATTTTTCCTTACCAGCTGTCTCGTGGGCGTCGGCGTGTTCGCTCTCGGGTTGGCAATTGGCCCGCCCGTCATCGCAGCGCAGGATGTTCAAGCGGTAAAGCAGCCGGACGAGCGCTACAAAGCCGACATTCTGCTGGTCGTCGCTCATCCCGACGATGAAGGCGCGGCTACGCCGTATCTGGCGCGCGCGATTGACGAAGGCAAACGCGTCGCGGTGGTATACGGCACCCGCGGAAGCAGCGGTGCCAATGAAGCGGGCGCGGAACAGGCCGCGGCGCTGGGCGCGGTCCGCGAGATCGAAGCGCGGCGTGCGCTCGCCACCCTCGGAATTGTGAACGTGTGGTTTCTCGACGGAAAAGACACCGCTTCGCAGAATGTTTTGCAGTCGCTTTCCAACTGGAATCACGGAGCATCGCTGCAGCAATTGGTGCGTTTGATGCGGCTCACGCGTCCGGAAGTGGTGCTTACTTTTTTGCCGGGCACATTTGTCGGCGAAGATCACGGCGATCATCAGGCCGCGGGCGTAATGGCCACGGAAGCGTTCGACCTGAGCGGTGATCCGGCGGCCTTTCCCGAGCAGCTTGCCGGGCCCACCAAGCGCCTCGAGCCGCTGCTCGATAACCTTCGTCCCTGGCAGCCCAAGAAAATTTATTATTTCCCCGACGCCGACAAGGAAGATATTTTTCGTAAGCTCGGCCCGGAATATTCCGTCAAAGACCTGGCGAAATCCAGCAAGCGGGCTTACTGGCGGAGCGCGCTGGACGGTTTTTTCGTGCATGAAACGCAGGCCAAGTCCTTTTCGGATTCCATGAAGGGCATGAACGACGCGCAGATCGAGAAGATGGTCACCGCGGATGGATATTGGAGCGATGCGCTGCATTTTGTGCGCGGCAAATCGCTGGTGGGCGGCGCGGCGGCGGGCGATATTTTTGAAAATGTAACCGCCGGGGAAATATCGTTTAGCCGATCAGCGCCTGCCACGGCGCAATCTGCGGGAACGGATGCGGAGCGCGATGCGCATCGGCAGGAATTATCGATCGAGTTAGCCGGGCCGTGGGGCTTCTATGCGGATTTTCGCCGGGCCCATGGCATCGATCATTTGCCGCACCCAGAACCGCCGGAAATTGCGCTGCAGGCGGGCACGACTCTCGTGATTCCGTTGTGGCTGCGAAACCAGACGGCCACAACGCAACAGATCACGCTATCAGCGGATCTACCCACGGGATGGACGGCTCTAAGCGGCGCCGGAAAATTTTCGATCGCCGCAAAGCAAACAGCTGCGGCGCGCATGGAAGTAACCCTGCCAAGCGCTGTCGATGCGACGAAAAAGAATGCTGAAATGCAGGAGATTACCGTACATGCGGAATCGAACGGGAAGTCTATCGGCGCTGTAAAATTGCGCGTGGAGCTAAGGAAGCGCGCGCTGCCGGAATAATTGTTTCAGAAATGTAACTTTGGATTCGGGATTTATTTGTCAGGATTTTTTAGGCCGCGCAGCCTCCATCGCGTCCCAGGCTTCATTCGGCAACGCCAGCAGGTCGTTGAATTCACCCGCGCCACGCAGCCATTGCCCGCCATCGATCACCACGCATTCTCCGTTGATATACGGCGCCATGTCGCTGATCAGAAATGCCGCCAGATTGGTCAGTTCTTCGTGGCGGCCGAAACGCTTCATGGGGTGCTGTTGTTTGCGGTGCTCTTCCATTTGAGACGTGGGCACCAGCCGCGACCACGCGCCTTCCGTGGGGAACGGGCCTGGCGCGATGGCGTTCAAGCGAATATTGTGGCGCGCCCATTCCACCGCCAGTGAAGTCGTCAGCGCGAGGACGCCAGCCTTGGCGCACGCCGACGGTACGACAAATCCGGAACCACAATTCGCGGCCGCGTATGTCGTGACGATGCTCAGCACGCTGCCCGGCTGCCTCTTTTCAATCCAGTGCTTGCCGAATGCTTGCGTGCAATGAAAGCTGCCGTTAAGGACGATGCCCACGACGGCGTTGAACGCGTTGGGCGTTAATTTTTCGGTACGCGCCATGAAGTTACCGGCGGCATTGTTGACGAGCGTATTGATTTCGCCGATTTGCTTTATAGCCGTGTCGCGCGCGGCTTCCACGGCCGCGTAATCCCTAACATCACACGACGCGTATGCGGCAGTACCACCAGCCTTCTGAATTTCTTCGCACACCGATTTCAACGGTTCCGGCCGCCGTCCGACGATAAACATTCGCGCGCCCAGGCTCGCGAAATGCAGTGCCATGGAGCGGCCAAGACCGGTCCCGCCGCCGGTAAGAAAAATCCCTTTGGACTTCAGCGTATCTTTTTGGAACGTAAGTGCACCTCGAAGGGTGATGCAGTTACCAAAAAATCCTTATCTTGAAAATCCGTAAAACTACTACCAGATTTTGCAGGCTTGCTCGCGAACCATGGCGTCGCCTTTTTTGCAGCCAAAGGCCTTCGCAAATGCAGCCATGTCAGAGAGCGGCCCGTTGGTGCGGAAGCGCGACAGCGGATGAGGGTTAGTATTGGCCTGCAGGCGCGCGGCTTCGGGACGCTGGTTCGCGCCCCACACTTGCGCCCAGCCCAGGAAGAAGCGCTGCTCCGGCGTGAAGCCGTCGAGATCTTTGGGACGCGGCTTCCCTTCCAACGATTTTTCGTAAGCGGCGTAGGAAATGGCCAGCCCGCCGAGGTCGCCGATGCTTTCGCCCAGAACGAGTTTGCCGTTCTGATGCAGGCCTGGCTCGACTTCGTAGGTGTCGAATTGTTTTTCCACGCATGTCGCGCGCTCGTCGAAATTTTTGCGATCGTCAGCGGTCCACCAGTTACGCAAATTTCCTTTGGGATCGAATTGCGAGCCTTCGTCGTCGAACCCGTGAGAAATTTCATGACCGATCACCGCGCCCATGCCGCCGTAATTGATGGCGTCGTCGGCTTTCGGATCGTAAAAAGGCGGCTGCAGAATGCCCGCGGGAAACACGATTTCGTTCATGGTGGGATTGTAGTAAGCGTTGACGGTTGGCGGCGTCATGCCCCATTCGTTGTGGTCCACCGGCTTGCCGATTTTGCCAAGCTCGCGGGCGTTCTCAAACGTCGCGGCACGTTGTGTGTTGGCCAGATAGGATGTGCGACTGATGGACAGCTTGGAATAATCACGCCATTTGTCGGGGTAGCCGATCTTGATGTTGAAAGCTTCCAGCTTGTCGATCGCGGCTTTTTTGGTTTCGGCGCTCATCCAAGAAAGCGTGGGAATATCGGAGCGCAGAGCGGAAATAAGATTCTTCACCATCTCCAGCGCGTGCGCTTTGGCGTCCGGCGGAAAATATTTTTCTACGTAAACCTGCCCAAGCGCTTCACCGATGTTGCGATTCACGGATTGCACGCAACGCTTCCAGCGCGGCTGCAGCTCGGCCGTGCCGGACAGGCGCTTGCCGTAGAAATTAAAATTTTCCTGCACGAAGGCGTCGCTCAGCGCGGGGGCATCCGCGTGAATGACGTGCCAGCGCAGATACGTCTTCCAATCGGCCAGCGAAGTGGCGGCCACCTGGCGATCCATCTCCTTAAAAAAATCGGGCTGGCCGATGTTGCTTTCCGGAAGACCGGGCAGGCCGACAGTCGCGAAGAAAGAATCCCAGGACCAGTCGGGCGTCAATTGCTTCAACTGCGCGAGGGAAAGCTTGTGATACACGGCTTGTGGATCGCGCAATTGCACGTTGGTCATCGAAGCCTTCGCCAGGGAAGTTTCGATGTTCATCACCGTTTGCGCTTCGGCGGCGGATTTTTCCGCGGAGTCGCCGGCCAGCTGAAACATTTTCGCTACGTGCGCGACATAGTCGGTGCGCAGCTGTTTCGAACGGTCGTCATCGCGCGTGTAGTAATCGCGGTCCGGCATGCCCAGCCCGCCCTGATCGGCGTCCCCAATCACCTTGGTGCTGTCCACAAAATCCTGCGTGGAGCTGAAATCGAACACCGCCTGGATACCCTGCTTGTGTAGCCGCGCAACTTCCGTCAGCAGCGCCTGCCGGTCGTTCATGGCATCGATGGCCGCGACGGTTTCCGCGAGCGGCTTGGTCCCGGCGGATTCAATCGCGGCAGAGTCCATGCAACTTGCGTAAAAGTCGCCGACTTTTTGTTCGTTGGAGCCGGCAGCGCTTTTTGCAGCTGCGGAAGCTTCAGCAATCTGGCGTAGCGAAGCCAGGTTTTTTTCCGCCAGTTCGGCGCTGGTGCTCCAGCTTGGATGATCGGCCGGGATGGGATTATTTTTCATCCAGCCGCCCATGGCGAACTTATTGAAGTCGTCGCACGGCTTGCAGGTTCTGTCGAGATTGCCTTCGGCAAATCCCCAGTTCGCCGGAGCGTCAGCGGCGTGCGAGCGCGCCCCAAGAATGGTGCCGAGTCCCGCGAGGCCCAGACACATCGCGAGGATGGAAAATCGCAAGAAACTATTTTTCATGAGCCACCTTTTGTGAATAGCCGCGGATTGACGAGCCAGCGCATTTGCGAAGTGTGTAAATTAACTTGAACAATTCCTATTTGATGCACGTTTATTTGGTGCGACGCCACGTCGTGCGCTGGCATCGCGTGCAATGTCACTTGGCGGCGGGAACCGGTGTTTGGTATTTGCTGGTATCCACGGATTGCCATTCGCCACGCATGATGCCTTCACGAATTTGCGCTGGAGTTTTTCCTTTACGTGTTTGCTCGTAAGTGTAGAGATCTTCGCGAACGCAAATCTGGCAACCGGAGCCGTGTTTGCTGACGAAGCAATCGAGCAGACTCCCGTGTCCCTGGCTGCGGTCGCAGTGGCAATAGCAAGGTTCCTGGTACAGAACTTTTTTTACGCGGGCCGCGACGGTGTACGCGTTTTGCACCACCGGGTCGGAAAAATTATCGGCGCCCATAGTGCCAGGGAGAGCGTCGTGTGGAGCTTCGGCGTGGAACGCCGGGACGGCGTCCTCGGATGTCGCCGCTTGCGGATCGGGAATTGCTGGCGCGGCGCTGGAGGCAGACTGCTGCGGCAGCAAAAGCAAAGCCAGCGCAAACGCAAAAAGGATGAGCGTCGCGGAAAATTTTTGAGCTAATTGCATGAAGCGGTCTCCGTTCTGTCCATTCTCTCTGCGGATGCCTTGCAGCGGGAAGAGCAGCCAATAATTACTCTACGGCGTAACCGGCAAAAATTCCACTCTGCGCGTATAGCGCCAGGGAACCGAATCAAGCTCCCGGGCTCTCCATCTGCCATGGGGGTTTTGAAAATGTACCGGCAAGTTTGGTCGCGCAACGCTCTCGTCTTTCTTGCCTGATTCAGAAATCCCTCCCCTATTCCGGGTGGCTGAGATCCGCACCGTCCGGCCCGACCTGAATTTCCGACTTCTTCCCGGTCATCGTCACCTGAGCCTCATACGCGACCAGCGCTCCACGCTTGGTGAGGGATTCCACTTTCGTGATTTTTCCAGCTCCTGCCTTTTTCTGCAGTGCATCGCGCACGGCAGCGGGAAGCTTTTGCAGAAACACCTGCTCTTCCACTTCGTTGATGGTTCCGTCCGGAGCAATGGCCACGTCTTTAGTGTGCCCGTCAACGGTCAGCGATACTTCATATTGCAGCTTCCCATCTTCCGTTTCGCTGGAGTACCCGCGCACCGCCGCTCCCTTGCTTTGCTCGTCGGCCGTTTTCTGCACCGCCGCCGGCAAATCGGACTTCTTCAAATGTTTCTCCTGCGCCTGCACCCGCGCCGTGAAACTGCAGCACAGCGCAAGCAGTGAGACCAAACTCAGCCGAATGTATTTCATGGAATTCACTTTTCCTTTCAGCGTGCGAAGCTGCTCTTAGGTTAATCGTAGGCTTCCAAGTCAGCCTCTGTCAGTTTACTTCGAACGCAGATTTAAGCAGATACACTATTCGGGTTTTTCACTGTAGCGTCCTTCGACTCGTATAACCCGCCTATACAAATCGGCATCTTAAGACGGTTAGACGAAGCGCCAAACGCTTCGCTTTATGGTTTGATTGGAATTCGCTAATGGGGGGAGTTGACTGGGAAGCGGCAGAAATCCGGTAGTCCTACTTGACGCGGAGCCGCTTTTGGGTAAACTGCATTTTCTTTATGGCCACGATGCCACAATTCGTTCCTGCCCCGTTATTGCAGGATTTCGAGTTCCCGCAACGCGAGGCGGCGTTTTTCTACGGCTTGTTCCTGCGCGGGCATTCGGCGGAGCAGCTTCGCCGGGACATCGAAGTGCCCGCTGCCGTGCTGCTCAAATGGCACCGCGAGGCCGAGCGGGAGCCGGAACTGCAGGATATTTTTTCTCGCATGGTGGAGTACCGCCGGCATGTTTTAGCAATCTTCGACACCCTCGTTGGCTCCGACCTGCAAAACCAGCGCCTGCAATAAATCAATAACCACGCCAGGCACTCGCGCCGCAATCCGCACCTCGGATCATTTTCCACATTTCCATAGGAAACCCTTTTAGTCGCAGGCAACCTCTTTTTCAACGCCGGAGTCTAAGCGATTCGTATACAAGTGTCACAAAATGAAGGGGATTACTCGATTGACGCCCGTCTTTCCCGGGGTTAGAATCCTCCTTCATACGCTTTGAGGGATAACTTCATGTCCAGGGTAGCTCGCACCCTTTTCACATCGCTTTCTTTCCTTACCGTAATCTTGCTGCCCGTCGTTCCCCCGCTCAGTGCACAGCAGGAAGGTCAGGATCCGACCGCCCAGCAACAACAAAAGGTGGATAAGGCGCAAAAGAAAAAAATCCGCCGGACGCTCAAAGAATTGGACACGCCTTATAAACAGTGGCTCAACGAAGACGTGGTCTACATTATTTCCCCGGAAGAGCGCAACGCCTTTGGCCAGCTTGCCACCAACGAAGAGCGCGAGCAGTTCATCGAACAGTTCTGGCTGCGGCGCAGCAGCAATCCCGATCTCCCCGACAACGAATTCAAGGAAGAACACTACCGGCGCATCGCCTACGCCAACGAGCATTACGCCTCGGGAATCCCGGGCTGGAAAACGGATCGCGGCCACATGTACATCGTGTGGGGACCGCCGGACGAAATCGAAAGCCATCCAACCGGCGGAACCTATGACCGTCCCATGGAAGAAGGCGGCGGTTCCACCAGCACTTATCCCTGGGAAACGTGGCGCTGGCGCTATATCGAAGGCATGGGCGAAAACGTGATCATGGAATTTGTGGATCCCAGCGGATCCGGCGAATTCCACCTGACCATGGACCCATCCGAAAAAGATGCGTTACTGCACGTTCCTGGCGCGGGTTTGAGCCAGATGGAACAAATGGGAATGGCGTCGAAGACCGATCGCTTCACTCGGTCTGACGGCACGCACCTGCCGAGGTCGTTGGGCGGCACTCCAGCCAGCATGAACGAATTTACGCGTCTGGAAGCGTATGCGAACGCCTTCAAACCTCCGACGGTAAAGTACAAGGACCTCGAAGCCATCGTAACCTCGCGCATCGTGCGCGATCAGGTGCACTTCACCTGGCGCACCGATTTCCTGAAAGTTACCAACGACACCGTGCTGGTTCCGGTCACCGTGCAAATCCCCAACAATCAACTTTCGTTCCAGGCCAAGGAAGGCGTGCACTCCGCGACGCTAAACGTTTTTGGACGAGTCAGCACCCTCACCGGCCGCGTGGTCCAGACGTTTGAAGATTCCGTCACCAGGGATTTTCCGGAATCGCTGTTTCAGCAATCCATCAAGCTGCAGTCCATCTATCAAAAAGCCGTCCCCCTGCGTCCCGGACTCTATCGCCTGGATCTGGTTATAAAAGACGTGCAGAGCGGAAATATCGGCGTGGTGAATTCCCGCTTGCAGGTGCCACGATACGAGGACGACAAGCTGGAATCCAGCTCGCTGATTCTCGCCGACCAGATCGAGCATGTGCCTGCCAAGCAGATTGGCAGCGGCCAATTCGTGTTGGGCTCTTCCAAAGTGCGCCCGCGGCTGGAAGGCGATTTCACTACCGCGGACAAACTGGGAATTTACATGCAGGTGTACAACCTGAAGCCCGACGAGAAAACCCACAAATCAAGCGCCACCTTTCAGTACACCGTGAAAAAGGGCGGCACGCAGGTTATGCAGTTCAAGGAAACGTCGGACGACATGAAGCAGACCGGCGACCAGATCACCATCGAGCGGCTGCTGCCTTTAACGACACTCGCGCCGGGAAAATATTCGCTGGAAGTCAACGCCACGGACACACTTTCCAAGCAGACCATTTCGCGTACTGCGGACTTCACCGTCAAAGTAGCAGTTGAGACCAAGAGTGCGGCGAATGTAACGCCGGGAGGTAGTGCAAAGTGAATCGAGGTTTCTTCCCAACCCGGGGGGCCCTGATATTCACGTTGTTTGCTACGGCAGCGGTTTTATCTTTTGCAACAAAACCCGCGGCCGCGCAGGCGAAGCTCGCGGCAAAAGCTACCGCCGGGAAGCTCGCCGGAGTTGTACTGGACGCTGCAGGCACGCCGCAAATGGGCGCCAGCGTGGAACTGCTTGACGATATGTCCGGTGTATCTGCGGCTCGCGGATTTTTAACGAACACGCAGGGAGTTTTTCGCGGCGAGCGTCTTTCTCCCGGTCTGTATACCGTGCGCGTAACGCTGGCCGGTTTCCTGCCCAGCCTCGAAAAACATATTCGCATCAATTCCAATATCACTACCGTTGTGCGCGTGGAGATGGAGTCGATGTTCGCGTCGCTCGATCAACTGCGGCGCCCTCCGGTAAACACCACGGTCGATGGCGATGATTGGAAATGGGTGCTGCGTTCGGCGTCTGCCACGCGGCCGGTCCTCGAGTGGATGGGCGGCACGCAAGTGGCGGCGTCAAACGGGAGCGCGGATCACCGCATGCCGCGGTCACCGCACGCGCGGCTGGAATTTACCGATGGCGCGCGCCATCCAGGTTCGGGATCGAATCTAGTGTCCGCTCCGGCCACCGCGTTTGCCTACGACCAGAAAATGGGCGGCACCAGCCGCATGATTTTTGCCGGGCAGATGAGCTACGACCAGGACGCCCCGGCGGGTAGCATCGCCACCGTATGGCTGCCGACCGGTTCATTGGGAGCTGGCCCGCACACTGCGCTGGTGTTGCGCCAAGCCAAACTGGGCGAGGATGCGCTGACATTTCGCGGCGTGCGCGTCGATCAGGGCGGAGGAATCGCCATCGGCGATCGCGCGATTCTCAGCTACGGCGGAGAATATGTGCTCGTGGGATTGGGCGCGGCGGCTTCCTCGATTCGCCCGCGCGCGAAACTGGACGTCCGGGTTTCGGACGATTGGAGCGCCACATTAATTTTTACTTCCCTGCCGAATGGGCCGGGTCCACTGGAAGCTACCGAAGGCGAAGATGGCAACAATGCGCTGAGGGCGGCTCTGAACGAATTGGATGGATTCCCCACCTTGCTTTGGCGCGGCGGCAAGCCCGTGCTGCAAAGCGGCTGGCACGAGGAGCTCTCCGCGACCCGCAAATTGGGTGAGCGCGGCAAGCTGCAGGTCGCTGGATTTCACGATGACAATCGCCACGTAGCCGTTTTCGGGCGCGGAACCGGTTTGCCCGCCAGCGATTATTTCCAGGATTATTTTTCCAACGGCTTTGCCTACGATGGCGGCTCGTCCAGCACCTGGGGCACTCGTGTGGCATTGCGCGAAAAATTGGATGACGACGTTGAAGTCACCGCGGTCTATTCGTTTGCCGGAGCTTTGGCTCCTGATGAAGATTTGAATGGTGCATTACGGGATGCCTTGCGCACGGCCTCGCGGCATTCCCTGGCGGCCAGCGTCTCGGCCAAGGTTCCGCGCACCAATACCCGGCTGGAAACCGGATACAAATGGGTCAACGGCGTGACCGTTTCGCGAGTCGACCTGTATGGCGAATCCATTTTCCAGGTTGAACCCTACCTGCATGTAGGATTGCGGCAGCCCCTTCCGAAATTCGCGCTGGGTCACTGGGAAGCCATCGCTGACTGCGACAATTTACTGGCGCAAGGCACGGTAGCGCTCACCACCCGTGACGGTCACATGAGCCTGGTTCCGGCATTCCGGAGTTTCCGAGGCGGCTTAAGCGTACAGTTTTGACAATTACGGCTCTCAAAAGCCATATCTGCTCTTCTGAATAACGTATCTCCTCTGGACGGCTTCCTGGTTTGTTCTCTGATGTAGTAGAAAAACAAAGCGCTTAGATGGATTTGTGAATACACTTAGTTGGACTTTGATTTGCATCGGATTAAAGGTAGGGTGTATCCCTGTCTGGCCATAGCATGAAACAAAACCTTCGCGTAAGTCTCGGAGCCGTTGTGCTGGCGTTGGCCACGCTTGCTGCGGTTATCTTCGCTTTCCTGAACTTTCAGCAGCGCAGCAGGTTTGAGGTTGTGGATGACGGCGTGGCCTGGCTGGACACCGACCATGGCGTAGAGGCTTGGAAAGTCACCCCAGGTTCGTCCGGTGCGTTGGCGGGGATACGGCCCGGCGACCGCCTGGTGGAAATAGATGGCGCAAAAGTGGCGCGGGCCGTTCAAGTCACCATGCGCCTGACGCGCGCGGGATTGTGGACCCAGGTTCGCTACAAATTGTCGCGCCAGGGCCAGGAATTTGAGACGCCGCTGGTTACCGCGCCTGCCGATAAACCCCTTTCCATAGAAAATTATCTGCGCGCCGTAGGACTCCTCTACCTCTTCATCGGATTGTTTATTTTTGCCCGGCGCTGGAACGCGCCCAAGGCCGTGCACTTCTACGTGTTCTGCCTGGTGTCTTTCATCCTGTATTCCTTCCATTACAGCGGCAAGCTGGATGCCTTCGACCAGGAAGTGTATTGGGCCAATATCGTGGCGCGCTTGCTGGCGCCGGCTTTGCTGCTGCACTTCGCGCTGGTATTTCCCGGGCGCACGGAAACTGCGGTCCGCTCTTCCTCGAAGCTGCTCACCGTTTATCTTCTTCCGCTGGCCTTGCTGCTCGTGCACATCAGCACGGCGCGCAACGCGCTGGGTTTTGTTCCCTGGCTGGGCTCGCGCATTTTGCTGGACAAAATCGAACTGACCTTCCTGGGTGCATGTTTTCTCGCGGCAGGAATCGGCTTCTACAGAAATTTTCGTGCCGCGCCTTCCGGCGTTTTACGCCAGCAACTGAAGTGGCTCACCGGCGGAACCCTGGCCGGAAGTTTGCCCTTCACGCTGCTGTACATTCTCCCGTTCGTCGTGGACGCGGGACCGCGCACCTGGATGCAATTCTCCGCGGTGAGTCTGGTTTTGATTCCACTGTGCTTCGGCTACGCCATCATTCGCTACCGCTTGATGGACGTGGACATTATTTTCAAGCGCGGCTTGGCCTACACGGCCGCCACCGCGGGCGTCGCCGCGGTTTATTTTGCGCTGGTGGCCACCATCGCGCAGATTTTCCACGCCCAGACCACCGGGCCCGTCGGCGGCATGATCGCCATCGTGATCGCGGCATTTCTTTTCCAGCCGTTTCGCGAATGGATTCAATCGCGCCTGGACCGCTTCTTTTATCGCGACCGCCTGGATTACCGTCGCACGCTGATCGAATTCGGACGCACGCTCACCAACGAAGTGCGACTGGAGCCCATGCTCGGCTCGGTAATGGATCGCGTGTCGCAAACGCTGCTCGTCGATCGCCTGGCAATTTTTCAGGAAGATTCGGCGAATCCCGGTCACATGCGGCTGGCGCGCTCCATGGGCGTGCGCCTTTCTGAACCACTCGATCTTAGCTTCCTCGAGCCGGCCCGGCCCGAGTTCGCCCGTGGGGCGCTCTTTTTTGAGTCGCCCCGCGCGGCGAGAGATGTAAACGATTCCGTGCGGCGTACCCTGGAACAATTGGATTTGAATTATTTTGTGCCGTGCCGCATCCGCGAACATACCGTGGCAGTGTTGGGACTCGGAAAAACGGTCGACGGTGACTTTCTTTCGAGCGATGACGTGGAGCTGGTGGAAACCATCGCCGGTTATGTAGCGATTGCGCTGGATAATTCCCAGCTGTACACCTCGCTGGAACAAAAAGCCATCGAGATCGCGCGCCTGAAAGATTTCAGCGAGAACATCGTGGAGTCGCTGAACGTCGGAGTGCTGGCCGTCGACTTGGCCGGCTTGGTGGAATCCTGGAATACGCGCATGGAGCAGTTGTTTGGCGTAGCGCGGCAGCAGGCCGTCGGGCGGCAACTCAACTCCCTACTGCCGGCAGAGTTGGCCACGGAAATAACCGCGCGTGGCGACGAAGAATTAATTACTGGAATTTACAAACAGCGCGTGCAGCACCTTGGAAAAACGCTGACATTGAACGTTTCCATCACCCCGCTGGTGAGCAAGTCCGGCGAGCGCATCGGCCGGCTGCTGCTGTTCGACGACGTCACCCAGCGCGAGCGCATGGAAGAACAGATGACCCAGACGGAAAAGCTGACGTCGCTCGGATTGCTCGCGGCGGGCGTGGCGCATGAAGTGAATACGCCGCTGGCGGTCATCTCCAACTACATTCAAATGCTGGCGAAGCAGATGCCGGAAGGCGATCCGCGGCAGGGGATCATCGAAAAAATTGTGAAACAAACGTTTCGCGCCAGCGAAATCGTGAACAACCTGCTCAATTTTTCGCGAACTGGCGCGGCGGAAGTGGTCGACATCGACGTGAACCGCGTGGTGGAAGAAACGCTTTCGTTGGTCGCCCATCCCATGAAGACTTCGCAGATCCAGGTAGTCCGGCAATTTGGCGAAACGCTGCCCGCGGTGCGCGGCTCGGCCAACAAGTTGCAACAGGTGTTTCTGAATTTATTTTTGAACGCGCGCGATGCCATGCCCGGCGGCGGCATGTTGGAAGTGCGCACCGCTTCGCACAACGGCAGCGTGGAAGTGGAAATCGTGGATACCGGCGCGGGCATCGCTCGCGAGCACATTCACCGTATTTTCGATCCCTTCTTCACCACCAAGGCCAGCGGACGCGGCACCGGATTGGGTCTCTCGGTGAGCTACGGCATCATCAAGGAACATTCCGGGAAGATCGATGTCCGTTCCACTCCGGGCAAGGGCACGTCCTTCCATGTGGAGTTTCCCGCGGTGAGGAAACCCATCCATGTCTAAGGGCTCGATCCTGGTTGTCGACGATGAATCGGAGATTCGCGAAGGGCTGGAGCTTTTACTTAAGAGCGAAGGTTACGGCGTTTCCAGCGCGGAGTCCGGTGAATCGGGGCTGATTAAGTTAGGCGAACATCCCTTCGATTTATTATTGCTGGACGTAAGCCTGCCCGACCGCAACGGTTTGGACTTACTGAAAGAAATTCACAAGCGCGATCCCCGCCTTTCCATCGTGCTGATTACCGCGTACGGCTCCATCGATATGGCCCGCCAGGCATTTAAGAGTGGCGCCATGGATTACATCACCAAGCCGTGGTCCAACGACGAATTGCTGGCGCAGGTGGCGCAGGCTGTGGAATCGCGGCAACTGCGCGAAGAAAACGTACAGCTCAAACGCGCGCTGAAGCAGCGCTTCAACTTCCCAAACATCATCGGCAAAAGCGACAAGATGCACACGCTGCTGGACCTCGTGACGCAAGTCGCGCCGTCGCGCTCGACGGTGCTGATCAGCGGAGAAAGCGGCACCGGCAAGGAATTGATTGCCAAAGCCATTCACTCCGGCTCCACGCGCGCCGACAAAGCCTTTGTGCCCGTGAATACCGGTTCGATTCCGGTGGATTTGCTGGAGTCGCAACTGTTTGGGCACGTCAAAGGTGCGTTCACCAGCGCGGTAGCTTCCAAAAAAGGTTTATTTGAAGTTGCCGATCAGGGCACCATTTTTTTCGATGAAATTGCCACCATCAGTCCCGAAACGCAGGCGAAATTGTTGCGTGTGATTCAAGAACGCGAGTTCATGCGCTTGGGCGGGACCGAACAACTCAAGGTCGATGTGCGCATCGTGGCTGCGTCCAACGTGGATTTGCTTACCCTCGTGCGCGAAGGACGTTTTCGCGAAGATTTGTATCACCGCCTCAACGTGATTCATCTGCAACTTCCGCCGCTGCGCGACCGCCGCGAAGATGTGCCGTTGCTGCTGGCCCATTTTCTGGAACGCTATTGCACCGAAAACGAAAAACCCATGCGGCAATTTACGCCGGGCGCGCTGAAACTGATGATGGATTACGACTGGCCCGGCAATGTGCGCGAGCTGGAAAACGTCGTGGAACGCGCGGTGGTGCTGTCCACGCAGGAACGCGTGGACGCCGACCTGTTACCCGAAAGCATCCGCAGCAAGGAAATTGTCCGCGGCGTGCGCTTGCAGCTCTCGGAATTTTTGCCCCCGCTTCCCGGCGAACCGGGCTCGCGAACCGGAGCCGATCATTCGCACCCGTCTCTGTTTCAGATCATGGACGAAATCGAGCGCAGAATTATTATGGACATGCTCGAGCGCACCGCCTGGAATCAAACCGAAGCCGCCGAGCGCTTTATGATTCCGCTTTCCACGCTCAACCAGAAAATCAAGCGCCTGGGCATCGATGTGCGCCGTCGCGGTCGCAGCGAAGAAACATTTTCAGCGTCCTTCGGGAAGTAGCACCACGCCCGGAAGTTTTTCGATGTTCTTCAAGCGATGTTCTTCAGGAGCGAATCCAACGAGTAAGTTCCATTCGCGCGCATATTTACCCTTGCAACTTTGAAACTGCCTAGGCAGAGTACTCACGCATGATAGTGCGGGTCTCGAGCTTTGCGGCACGCGTTGCGTTTGTTTGTATAGCGGCGGCGCTAGCGGTTTACCTGATTTATTTCAGCGTGCGTAGCGCTCGTGCCACGTATTACGGCGACCTGCAGACGCTCTCCGGGTACGAACGAGTCGCGCAAATCGAGCCCGGGAATCCCCGCAACTGGTATCAGCTCGGCCGCTTTCTGCAATACGATTTCGACGATCCCAACCCGCAACGCGCCATCCGCGTTTACAAGACCGCCCTCGAAATCGATCCACGAGCCACACTCACCTGGCTCGACTTAGCTGGCACGTACGAATCGGAAGGCGATGCGGCGGCCGCGCGCAATGCCTACCTCAACGCCAAAAAATCGTATCCTTTGTCCGCGGAGGTGGCGTGGCGCTACGGAAATTTTCTGCTGCGCCAGGGCGAAAAGGATGCCGCGTTCTTGGAGATTCGCCACTCCGTCGAGGCTGACCCCGATCGCGCACCCGAAGCTTTTTCGCGATGTGTGCAGGCGGAACCCAACGCCAACATAATTTTGGATCGTGTCTTGCCCGCCACCCCCAACGTCTACGTGTCCGTCATTCAGGACCTGACCGCGGACCAGCAAATTGAAAACGCGCTCGTCGTTTGGAATCGTCTGTACGCCATGCATCCCGCGCTTCCGCTCAGTGAAGCGCTGCGCCTGGTGCTGACCCTGCGCGACGCGGGGCGCAACGAAGCAGCGCATAAAGTCTGGCTGCAAGCCGCCGAGTTGGCGGGTCTCTCAAATCTCGAAGGCCAGAACGGCTCTGCCTTGTGGGATGGCGGATTTGAATCCGATGTGACCGGCGCGGGCACGTACACCTGGCGTTTTTCAAGGATTGCACGCAGTGCGCAGATTGGTTTTGACGACAAAGAAAAACATTCCGGAGCCCGTTCGCTGCGCGTGACATTTGACGGAAGCGCCGACGTGGAGTTCCGCGATGTTTGCCAGTACGTTCCCGTAGAAGGCGGAATTCACTACCAGCTTTCGGGATGGATGCGCACGCGCGATCTCACCACCGATCAGGGAGTGCACATCGAGTTACGACCGCTCGCACCCGGCGCCGCCCAAATAAGCACGCCGGATGTTCGCGGCACCCAGCCCTGGACGCAAGTGGCAGAAACCTGGCTAGGTTCAGTTGCGCCACAAGAAGTGGAAATTTGCCTGCACCGCGCGGCCAGCGACCAGGAAGATAACAAGATTCGCGGCGCAGTGTGGGTCGATGACCTTGCCCTCACGCCGCTACCTCCAAAGAGCGCCGCGAAACCATGAAATTCCTGCGCATCGGAATTTGTGCGCTCGTCGCCTTTGGCATTTTGGCGCATGGCGGCGTGGAAGACTGGGCTCGCGCTGCGATCGAAACCGGCGCGGCCCTCTTGTTCGTCGTGTGGGCCGTCCGCTTCTATCGAACAAAAGATGAAGCGGTGCTGATTTCCCCTTTACTGCCGCCCTTAGGCGCGCTGTTGCTGGTCGTACTGGCACAACTGCTGTTCCATACCACAGCCTCCATTTTCAATACCCATCAGGAGTTCACCCTCCTTCTGGCCGACACCATCATCGTCTTTCTGGCGGTGCAGGCGTTTCGCACGCTGGAGGACTGGCGCGGTTTCGTGTGGTTCGCGATGGTTTTCGGATTTCTCGTGTGCGTCTTCGGAATTCTTCAGCACCTCACCTTCAACGGGAAATTATATTGGTTTCGCGAAATGCATTACGGCGGCATTCCCTTCGGCCCGTATGTAAACCGCAATCATTTCGCGGGATTCGCGGAACTGGTGATTCCCATGTCGCTGGTTCCTTTAATGCTGGGGAAGGTGCGCCAGGAGCGGCGATTGGTCGTTGGGTTATTCGCAATCGTTTCGATCGGCGCATTATTTTTGTCGGCATCGCGCGGTGGCATCGTCAGTTTAGTGGTGCAAGTCGCGGCGATCGTTGTTTGGATGATCGTGCGTCGAACCGGAACAAAACAAATGCTGGCCGGCGCGGCTGTGCTGGTTGCCGCGCTGCTCATGGTGTCCTGGCTGGGAGTAAAAGAAATCGTCCAGCGTTTCTCCAGCATGCAGACGTTGGAAGCGAAGGCCGGAAAACGCGCGGCCATGCGCCTTGGTACCTGGCGAATTTTTGCGGATCATCCATGGGCGGGAACCGGCCTGGGAACTTTGCAGATCGTTTTTCCGCCGTACGAAACGCTGTACGACGGACGAGTTGTAAATCACGCGCACAACGATTATCTGGAGGCGCTCGCCGAGACCGGCCTCCTCGGAGGATTATGCTGCGCGTGGTTCCTGGGTATGTTGTTCTATCATTCCCGGCTTCAGATGGCCGAGGGCAACTCTTCATTTACCTCCGTGCTGCATCTTTCGGGATTGGTCGCGTGCATCGGATTCCTGGTGCACAGTTTCGTCGATTTCAATCTGCATCTGCCTGCCAACGCGCTGCTATTTTTTCTGATGGCCATCCTCGCTTCCTCCAGAATTAAATCCGAAAAAACTCCCGCGCCTGAACGCGCCCCACACCGTAAACACCGTCGAGACCCCTGACGTAAACACATCCCAAGCTGTATACTTAGCTCGGGGAATCCTTCATCCGATGCAACCAGTAAAACTGGATGCCCGGCCGTGGTGTCTGGCCACAGCCGCATTACTCGCCCTTGTGGGCGCTGGCACCTCCACGTGCGCGCAAACCGTAATCGGCACGCCGCAACAGACCAACGATCGCATCCGCGCGCTGTCTTCCACCGCGCGCATAACCCCGCACGACTACGTCATCGGCAGCGGCGACACCATCTCCATTGAAGTCTTCGACGTCAAGGAATTGAGCCGGGACGTCCGCGTGAGCCAGACCGGTACGATAGGCTTGCCTTTAATAGCCGTCCGTATGCAGGTCAAAGGCTTGACCGAGACCCAAGCGGAACAAAAAATCTCCGAAGTCTTGCAAGCCAATGGACTGGTTAGCCATCCGGAAGTAACGGTCTACGTTAAAGATAGAAAGAGCAAACCCATCACGGTGGTCGGTGCCGTAGCGCATCCTCTTGTCTTTCAGGCTGAGCGGCCCGTGACCCTATTGGAAATTTTAGCGGAGGCAGGGGGCATCGCCAATGATGCCGGCGATACCGCCATCGTCACGCGGCCCACCGAACCACTCGCCGATACCTCGGAACCTCCAGCAATCGGCAATGACGACGTCCTTCGCCCGGCCGACGAGAAAGACGCCGCACCTGCCCAGGGGCGGGCTGCCTCTCCTTCGCAGCCTGTGGCCGGTATTCCTCCTACAAATTCCGCGAATAAAACGGTATTCCCCTCAGGCCGTACTCCGGAAACTGCCGCCGCCGCCGATGCTCCGGTCCCAATGGAAGCTCCCGCTTTATCGAATACCATCACCGTAAATTTGAACGAGTTGATGGAAAGCGGAGATGCCACCAACAACATCATCCTGCAGGCTGGAGATATCGTGACGATACCGCACGCAGGAATTGTCTACGTCTTGGGGGCCGTGGGCAGGCCGGGCGGGTTTGTGTTAGCGAACGACCGCAACCAGATGACCACCCTCAAGATGCTGGCGCTGGCCGGCGGCTTGAACCGAACTGCCAAGTCGGATCACGCGGTAATTATACGGAAAAATAAAGAGGGCCAGCAGCACGAACTCACCGTCGATCTGAAGAAAGTTCAGGAACGCAAAGCTGAGGATGTTCGGCTGCAGCCCAGCGATGTTCTTTATGTTCCGGATAGCGGGAGCAAGCGTGTGCTGGTTAAAGCGGCGGAAATCGCCCTTACGGTGGGAACGGGAGTGGCCCTGTATCGCGTGGCATATCGCTAGGCATGATGGACAACCACAAACTCGCAGCGACTCAGAACGGGTCCAACGGTGCCATGGATTTGGTGCCGATTCCCGGAACGGTACCGGCGTGGGAGCTTTCCCCAAGAGAGCCCCATCTTTTCGATTATTTACTGATACTACGAAAGCACCAGTGGCTGATTCTCTCCTTCATGCTTTCGGTGGTCACCATCGTGACCATCGCGACGTTTCGCATGCAGCCGGTGTATGTCGCGACCGCGCGCGTTGAGATCGATCGCGAAAATTCCAATATCCTGCCCTTCCAGGGCACCGATTCCTACGATTACATGTTGGATATGGAAAATTACATCGAGACGCAATCGAAGATCCTGACCAGTGAAACCCTGGCGCTGCAAACCATTCGCAATGCTGGATTGTCATCTCGTCCTGAATTTTCCTCGCCGGGCGGTCCTTCGGAAGCAGTTGCATCGGGCACGCTGGCCAACCAGAAACGTCCGCCGGAATTGGGGGCGTTTCTCGGTAGCTTGAGCGCGAAGCGCGTGCCGAGCAGCCGCTTGATGGATGTGAGCTTCGAATCCACGGACCCGCAATTGGCGGCGCGCATCGTGAACGTGCACCTGGAAACGTATGTCCAGCGCAATATTCAGAGCCAATACGATTCCACCACGCGTGCGACCACCTGGTTGCGGGACCAGCTCGAAGAGTTAAAGATTCGCGTCCAAAAATCTGAAGACGCACGCATTGCCTACGAGCGGCAAAATCAGATCTGGACGCTGGACGATAAACAAAACGTAAGCTCCCAGCGCTTCGCGGATGCCAATAGAGAATTTACGATGGCGCAAAGCGAGCGAATCAAGAAGCAAGCGCTTTTTGAATTCGCCAAATCCGGCAATCTGAGTGCGGTCCCGCAGATTCAATCCAATGCGGCCTTGGGCGACATGCAGAGGAGACTGCGAGAGTCCTCATCGGAATATCGGGAAGCGTTGGCGCAGTTCGGGCCCAACTTCCCGAAGGTCCAACGCCTGCAGGCGCAAATCAAAGAGCTGGAAATCAATATTGAAAAAGAAAAACAGAATATTGTCGACACGCTGGAAAGCGAATACCGGCAAGCCATGGCCCGCGAAGCGGTGATGGTCAAAGCTCTCGAACAGCAAAAATTGGAAGTCAATGAGATGGCTGGCAAGATGGTGGAATACAACATTCTGAAGCGTGAAGCGGAAGCGAATAAGACCCTCTACGACGGCTTGTTGACCAAGCTCAGAGAAGCGGGCGTGTCGGCGGGCCTGCGTTCTTCTAACATTCGAGTAGTGGACGCCGCTATGATTCCATCCGCGCCCTCGCGTCCGGCAAAAACTCGCAACGTGTTGCTCGCATTTATTGTTGGCCTGGTAGGCGGCATTGGTCTGGCGCTGATGCGCGAGTACCTGGACAACACGGTGAAGACTCCCGATGACATTGAAACGCTGGCGCACCTGCCGTCGCTTGCGGTTGTTCCGCAGTTCACCTCCTCCAGTGCAAACGGCGGCGGAAAACGGCAGAAACTTTTGCCGGGACTCTCTTCTAATGGTTACGACAAGCGCATTGAACTGGTAGCGCAACACCTGCCGAAATCGCAAATGTCCGAGGCTTTTCGCGCGCTGCGAACTTCACTGCTCCTGTCGCGCGCCGATCATGCCCCGCAGGTGATCTTGGTCACCAGCGCGCTGCCGCGCGAAGGCAAGACCACTGCGGCGGCGAACCTGGCCGTGACTCTCGCGCAATTGGGCGATAGCACGGTAGTGGTGGATGCGGACTTGCGCAAACCCGGTGTTGGCCGCTTACTGAACATGACCGGCGGAAAATACGCGGGGCTGAGTTCCTATTTAGCGGGAGCGTCCAGCCTTGATCTCGTGACCGTGCCGCACCCCACGATTCCGAATCTGGCTGCTATTCCGACCGGCCCATTGCCGCCGAATCCCGCCGATTTATTGTCGTCCCATAGATTTGCCGAAGCCATTGCCGAGCTTCGCAAGAAATTTAAATTTATCGTCATCGATTCGCCGCCGGTAATGGCCGCCACCGACGCCGTAATCCTCTCGGTGCAAACGGATGGCGTGCTGCTGGTTGTGCGCAGCGGCGAAACACCCAAGGAAGCTTTCACCAGAACGCGAGACTTGCTGGTCAGCGTGAAGTGCAACATTCTCGGCGTGGTTTTGAATGCCGTGGATGCCAGCGCGCCGGATTATTACTACTCTTACCGTTACTATCCGTATTCTGAAGGCTACGGCCCGCAGGAAAGTATGGAACATAAGCACGAAGAAGAATCCGAACCCGTCACCGAAAGCGTGTCCCGCGATCGTGACGACGACTCTCAGGCACTCTAAGGAGACGCTTTGCGTTATTTAATTACTGGCGGCGCCGGCTTTATCGGTTCTCATCTTGCGGAGCGATTGATCGATCGTGGCGATCACGTCGCACTGCTCGATAATCTTTCCACTGGAAGCATTGAGAACATCCGGCACCTGAAGTCCTCTTCGCGCATGGAATATCACCTCGACAGCATCGACAACCGCCAGTTGGTGGCGGAGCTGGTCGATGACGCCGACATCATCGTGCACCTGGCCGCCGCTGTGGGCGTGAAATTAATTGTGGAAAGCCCGGTCCGTACCATTGAAACGAACGTCAATGGCACGCAGATGATTTTGGAAGCGGCGTGTCGCAAGCGGAAGCTGGTTTTAACCGCTTCAACCTCTGAAGTGTACGGCAAGAATACCAACGTCCCGTTTCATGAGGATGCGGACCTCGTTCTTGGACCGACCACCAAAGGTCGCTGGAGTTATGCGGCCTCCAAGGCCTTGGACGAATTTCTGGCCTTGTCTTATTGGAAAGAGAAAAAGCTTCCGGTAATCGTGGTGCGACTTTTCAATACCGTTGGTCCGCGGCAGACCGGACGCTATGGAATGGTGCTGCCGAATTTTGTGAAATCCGCGCTGGATAATACTCCCATCAGCATTTTTGGCACCGGCAAACAGTCACGCTGCTTCTGCGATGTTCGCGACACCGTGGAAGCGCTCATTCGCTTGATGGATACGGACCGCTCCATTGGAGAAGTTACCAACGTGGGCAACACTGAAGAGATTACCATCGAAAATTTGGCGCACCAGGTGAAAGAACGCACCAAGAGCGCCTCGGCTATCGAATACGTGCCTTACGATAAGGCCTACGAGCCGGGCTTCGAAGACATGATGCGTCGAGTGCCCTCGGTGGAAAAACTTTTTGCGTTGACCGGTTTTCGGCCCGCGACGCCTCTAAGCGAAATTATCGATCGCGTAACTTCTTCCCTGCAAGCCAAACGCGTCGAGGACTTCCAACCTCCCATGAAGGCCAGTGCCGCCCGGCAGGGCAGCGAACTTTTGTCGTAAACTCTCTTCCGGGAAACGGCGAAAATAAGCTGTCATGAAATCTTCCACTACACTTTCGGTTTTGGTCCCCGTTTATAACGAAGAGTATCTGGTGGCCACCAGCTTGGGGCGCCTGTTGTGCCTGGCGGATTGCCAGGCGCTGGAACGCGTCCAGATTATTGTCGTCGATGACGGGTCGTCGGATCAGACTGCCGAAGTAATTTCCAGTTTCAAGGAATCTTTGGCGCAGACGCCAGGTGAAAAACTGCGCTGGTTGTTTATCCGCCACGAAAAAAATAAAGGCAAAGCGGCGGCCATCCACACCGCCCTATCCGCCGCATCCGAAGAACTAACCGTCATTCACGATGCCGACCTGGAATATCACCCCGAAGACCTGATGAAGATGGTGGAGGTTTTCATTGCCGAACAAGCGGACGCCGTCTTTGGATCGCGATTTCTCGCCAGCGAATATCGCCGCGTTCTCTTTTTTCGCCACGAACTGGGAAACCGCTTTCTGACCCTGCTGTGTAACGTCGTTTCGGATTTGAATCTCAGCGACATGGAAACCTGCTACAAAATGGTGCGCACCACGCTGCTCAAAAGTATTCCCCTGACCGGGAAAGGCTTTGAGATCGAGCCGGAACTCGCCATCAAGCTTGCAAAACGCGGAGCGCGTATTTTTGAAGTGCCCATTCGCTATTCCGGCCGCACCTACCAGGAAGGAAAAAAAATCGGCTGGAGAGACGGCGTTCACGCCATTTCCGCGATTTTGCGATTTTCCTGGTCGGATCATATCTATGTGGACGATCAGTACGGCAGCCAGATTTTGGGTCGTTTGAATCGCGCGCCCAGATTTACCGCGTGGATGGCCGACGTCATCCGCCCATTCGTGGGCCAGAAAGTGCTGGAGATCGGAGCAGGGACGGGTAATCTCACCGCGCGCTTAATCCCCAGAGGATTATACTGGGCCAGCGATATCAACCCGCTGTATCTCATGTATCTGGAAAATGTGGGCCGCAATCGCCCCTACATGAAAGTGGGATTTACGGATGGACAGAATGCGGAGTCCTATCCAAAAGTCCAGAAATTCGATACCGTCATCTGCCTGAATGTAGTGGAACATCTGGCCGATGATCATGGCGCGCTGCTGAACATTCGCTCGGTTCTGGAAGATGGTGGCCGCGCCATCATTCTGGTTCCCTGCGGTCCAAATTTGTACGGAACGCTCGACGAGGTTCTCGGGCATTATCGGCGCTACACCCGGGAAAGTCTGGAACAGTTGGTCAAGGAAGCGGGATTTCAGTTGGAACGAATGCTTGAATTCAACCGCGTCGGAGTGATCGCCTGGTGGCTCAACGGCCGGGTGCTGCGGCGCCGCGCGTTCGGGCTATGGCAAATTAAAACATTGAACCTCTTTACGCCAATTTTTCGCAGCGTCGACAAATGGTTGCCGTTGGCCCCGCTTTCGATTATCGCAGTGATCAAGAAACCGGAATCTTCAGCCGCCGAAGTCTCGCCACTTTCGTCAACGTCTCTCGACTCCAGGACTGGCACATATTAAAAATATGAACGCTGCCATCCCGAATCGACCCGGGACCGTACCGACCACCGCGCGGCGAGCTATCCCCTATCAAAAAATATTGCTGGTGTTGTTTCTTTTGTCGCTCCCGGCGGTGAATCCTACGGTGCACGGCGATGGCGTCGGATATTACGCCTACGCGCGCGCGCCGCTAATTCAACACAACTTGCGCTTCGAAGAAGACTGGCGCCACGCAAACAGTTATTTCTCTTCTGCCAGACTCCAGCCCCACGACCAATTGAAAGCCAATCAATACACCGATACCGGCTACGTGAATAACCACTTCACCGTTGGACCGGCGATGCTATGGGCTCCATTTCTGGTTTTTGCGCATGTCCTCGTCTTGTTGTGCAACGCATTTGGCGCACATTTTCTCACCAATGGATTTACGTGGCCCTATCTGATTGCCATGGCCGTTGGCACGGCGATCTACGGGTTCCTCGGACTACTGTTGTCTTTTTCTCTTACAAAAAAATACGTGCAGGATCGTTGGGCGTTTCTGGCCACAGTAGGAGTCTGGTTGGCCACTTCGCTACCGGTGTACATGTATTTCAATCCTGCCTGGTCGCACGCGCATTCTGCATTCACCGTGGCGTTATTTCTCTGGTATTGGGAGCGCACGCGTGCGACGCGAACGCTGCGCCAATGGATTGCGCTCGGATTGATCGCCGGTCTCATGGCGGACGTTTATTTTCCCAACGCCGTTTTTCTTCTTTTGCCGCTGATTGAGTCATTGCTCGCCCATCGCGCGTCCTGGCAGGAGCACGGCGCGCGATCACAGAAGGAACTTCTTGTACCCGAGGCCGCATTCCTCGCGGCGACATTGCTCGCAACGCTCCCAACGTTAGTCACCCGCCGCATTATTTATGGAGGCGTGCTTCGCTTTGGCGCCTATACCGTGCTTCCATGGGACTGGCGAGCGCCCCACTGGCGCGAAGTGCTTTTTTCCACCAATCACGGTTTGCTGAGTTGGACGCCCATCGTGGCGTTGGCGCTGGCCGGACTGTTAGTGGCGCCGCGAAAAGCGCGCTCCATCGCATTTTACTTGTCAGCCAGTGCCGCAATTTTTTATTACGTGATCGCTTGTTATCCCTATTGGGACGGCATGGCCTCCTTCGGAAATCGCTTCTTCATTTCGCTCACCGCCGTCTTTGTTTTCGGCCTCGCGCTTTTGTTCGAAAGTTGCGGCGCCTTTTTCCAGGACCGCACCCGCGCGTTTGTGGCCGCCGCTGGTTTAGTGCTGGCGCTGTCGGCCTGGAATGCCGGATTTATCTTTCAGTGGGGCGAGCATCTCGTGCCCGTGCGCGGGCCGATATCTTTTCGGCAAATGGTGCACAACCAGTTTTTCATCGTTCCGCACGAACTTGCGTCCCATGTGCGGGGGTATCTCTTCCGGCGAAGAGAAGAAATGCACACGATCGAGCAACAGGACATCGATCAGATGAAAAAATCCACCGCGCCTTAAATCGCGACCGTGAAACCAATTCGTTCGTCTGCTGGCGGACCAGCGAGTGCCAATTTAATCGTCGCCATAGATCTCTGATACCCTAGAATTGTCTTTTCCAACTTCCGATAGGCGCACCAAAATAAATTGGCTTCCGTAACCACACCAACGCCCGGCTCATCGCCGGTTCCCGCTCCGGGCCCTTCGCAGCAGGTCGCGGAGACTCTCGCGGCGCCGCCCGCGCACGCGCCCGTCACTGTTTACATCAAGCCGCCCCACGGCTGGCTGGACCTCCGCCTCGCCGATGTGTGGGAGTACCGCGAGCTGCTCTTCTTCTTCATCTGGCGCGACGTCAAAATCCGTTACAAGCAGACCGCCGTCGGCGTGGTCTGGGTCGTCCTTCAGCCCCTCATGACCATGGGCGTCTTCACCATTTTCTTTGGCCGCCTCGCCCGGCTGCCTTCCGAAGGCCTGCCGTATCCGGTTTTTTATTTCGCCGCGCTGGTGCCGTGGGCCTATTTCGCCGTATCCCTGGCCACCTGCACCGGCATCCTGGTAGCCAACCAGCACGTCATCACCAAAGTTTATTTTCCGCGGCTCATCCTTCCGCTGGCCGCCGTTGGCTCCGGCCTGCTGGACCTGGCCATCGGCTTCGGCGTCATGCTGATCATCACGCTGGCCTACGGATTTCGCCCGGGCTTCACGGTGCTGCTGGTCCCGTTGTACGTGCTCCTCGCTCTTGCCACCGCTCTGGCGATCGGCTTGTGGACCTCCGCGCTCAACGCCTTGTACCGCGACATCGCCGCCATCGTGCCCTTCGTCATCCAGTTTTTAATGTTGGCCTCGCCGGTCGCGTACTCCAGCTCGCTCGTCCCGCCGCGCTGGCGCGCGCTGTATCATTTAAATCCTATGGCCAACGTGATCGACGGCTTTCGCTGGGCCGTCACCGGGCACGGCCAGCCTCCGGGCATCATGCTGCTCGTCTCCATTGCCCTGGTAGCTGTCACCCTCGTCGGCGGCCTCATTTTTTTCCAGCGCGTGGAGGGCACCGTCGTCGATCGCGTCTGACGTTGATTTTTTCTAAGCATCGTCCCGAGGTCTTGGGTCTCACTTCGCCGCCGGGCCGCGAAATCCTCTCCTGCGCGCGTTACCACACCTGTTTGCAGGTAAACTAGCTGAGCATGTCTGACATCGTCATTCGCGCCGAAGGCCTCGGAAAAAGTTATCGCCGCGGCTTAACCGGCCCGCCGGAAACCTTGCGCGACGCCATCACCCGCGTCGCTCGTTCTCCGCTCGCTGCGATGCGCCGGCCCACCCAGGAGCGCTTCTGGGCGCTCCACGATGTCGGCCTGGAAGTCCGCCACGGCGAAGTCCTCGGGCTGATCGGCCGCAACGGCGCCGGCAAAACCACCTTGCTCAAGATTCTTTCGCGCATCACCCGCCCCACCACCGGCTGGGCGGAGATTCACGGCCGCGTCCGCAGCCTCCTCGAAGTCGGCACCGGCTTCCACGGCGAACTTTCCGGCCGGGAGAACACCTACCTCAGCGGCTCCATCCTCGGCATGCCCAAGCGCGAAATCGACCGCAAGTTCGACGAAATCGTGGCCTTCGCCGAAATCGATAAATTCATCGACACCCCCGTGAAGCACTATTCCTCCGGCATGTACGTGCGCCTGGCCTTTTCCGTCGCCGCGCATCTAGAGCCGGAAATCCTGCTCGTCGACGAAGTCCTCGCCGTCGGCGACATCAAGTTCCAAAAAAAATGTCTCGGCAAAATGGGCGACGTCGCCAAACAAGGCCGCACCATCGTCCTCGTCAGCCATCAGATGAACCAGATGCGCCGCCTCTGCCACCGTGTAGCCTGGGTCGACGCAGGTGGCGTCCGCATGCACGGCGCCACCCACGAAGTTATTAGTGCGTACGAATCTGCAATGAGATCCAAAGAGGAAGTTCTATCGATTCGAGACCGCGTGGCCGATCGTAAGGCAAGGTTCGTCAGCTGGGATATCGAGGGCGCCGATCCCTCCGAACCTCATCGTGTTGACTCTCTCGATCCAATCACGATTCGTTTCCATTTGGTGGCCCGCACACCCATTCCTCGAGGTGCGCATGGCGTTGCCCTTTATAATCATGAGCGAAATTTGATTTGGAGCACGGCCACGCATAGGTTGAATCTGCAGCCCGGAGACTACTACTTTAGATACCGGTTTCCTATTCTTCCTCTGCGTCCGGGACCCTATTTTTGGTTGGTGAGCTTGTATGATGAAGGCGAGCAATTTGATTTGTGGGATGCTACTCCAGAAATGGTCGTAACAACAGAGTCTTACCAACACCCAACCCACGATGAATGGCAAGGGGTGCTGAACCTTAAGGTGGGCTTTTCTACCGATGCGGTGATCCCGGAAGGAATAGCGATCGCGCCCTTTCCTGACGAAACCGAATAATAGAAATGAAAGCCAATCTTGTTGCTGGCCATTGTATTGGGAGGTGCTCTAACGGTCGAAAAATACTTGATTCCTGTTTATCTGCCACGGCGGATATACGAGCCGCTCGTTAAGTTAAAGCGATTTCTTATTCCATCGGCGCCTATTGTTACAGGCTGCCAAGTGACGCAAGCATTCACCGAGCAATTCATTCAGTTTAAAGAACAAAGCTGCTTGGATGGCCGGTTTCAGGCGAAGCAAACGGACTGGTTTCCGTGCCTGAATGACGACACTGCTGCGACAGGGTTTGACCCACACTACGTTCTGCATACCTCCTGGGCTGCACGGGTGCTGGCAAAAACCAGGCCCGAGGCGCACATGAGCTTTGGCGATTCTCTCTATTTTGTTGGGATCGCGTCGGCCTTTACCCCGATGACCTTTTATGACATTAGAACATCAGCACTGCCATTTCACGACATCGAACAAAAGACCGCCGACCTCACCGGTCTGCCGTCATCGTGGACCGATACATTGCAATCCATCTCCTGTATGCATGTCCTAGAACACATTGGGCTGGGACGATATGGAGACACACTTGATGCCAGCGGGGACCGGAAGGCCGCGGCGGAATTGGCGCGTGTCCTCGCTCCGGGCGGGCAACTCCTGATAGTAGTCCCTATGGAAGATCCGCCGCGTGTTTGCTTCAATGCCCACAGGCTGTACTCCTATTTGCAAGTAATGAATCTTTTCCCGAATCTTTCTCTTCTGGAATTCACCTTGATAAGCAACGAGGGAGAATTTTTTGAAAATGCCGATCTACATTTATTAAAGGGGCGCAAGTATTTGTGCGGATGTTTCCGTTTCACGAAATGACGAGGTGGACCCATGTCTTGCCTGCCCCGGTCCGATCCTTGGGCCGTCCGCTCCTACACAGGTGGCAGTATCTTTACGCGGAGAGCCGCAAAAAATTGAGGGAAAGATTGGCTGCTCCGAGCGTTACCAGTTGTCTGATGGGCGGTTGTGCGAATCAGATTTTCCAGTACGCGACGGGTTTGGCGCTGGCGCGACGACTGGGTGTGGGACTTCACCTCGACGTCTCCTGGTACGAAACGGCAACGCCAGACCAGCCCCGGCTATACTCACTGGGGCTGTTCAAAGGCGTGGACGCACGGGTAGTCCACAGCCCGTTGGGCGAGATTATCCGCGAAGAGGGATCTTCCTACAAACCTGCACTATTTGAGAGCGTGCCACGAAAGTGCTCGCTTGTCGGTTATTGGCAGTGTGAGAAGTATTTCTTCGATCTGCGCAACGAACTGCGGGATCGATTGCTACCGCGCGATCCGCTCCCTGCGCGGTCAACCGCGACCGAGCAAGCGATCCGGGATGCCGGCCAACGTTCGGTATTCGTCCACGTGCGACGCACCGACTTTGTCGGAAATCCTAATCACGTGTTGCTGCCGATGGACTACTACCGAGAGGCTGCTGCGCGCATAGCAGCCAAGGTTCCCAACCCCGTATTCTTTGTTTTTTCGGACGACCCTGACTGGTGCAAAGTGAATTTCAAACTGCCCTATTACACGATCATTCCTGGGTTCGCCGAGCAAGACCTTCCACGTAATGACGCAGACCTGTATCTCATGCGCCTGTCCGCCCACGCGATTATTGCGAATAGTTCTTATAGTTGGTGGGGTGCGTGGCTCGGCGCCGATATGAACGGCGGCATCGTAATAGCACCAAAGAGCTGGTTCGGACCGGCGTGCAAGGACGATGCAAGGGATATCGTGCCAGGTCGATGGATAAGACTGTGATTTGGCGTATGGAGCGGCGATGAGTTCTAAGTGCGGTAGGTTGTCTATTCCGTGGTGTCATAGATCCTATACGACGCGCTTTCCGCGTTGGGATTTGGTATCCTCTGCCGAACTTCACGCGACCAGTTCGGCATACCTCGGATTGCCGCAACAACGTGTCCAGCCACCGTTACAGAAGTGAGTCAGGCAGAATAAACTAGGATGAATCTATATACGCGAATCGTAAATCGGCTAGCTGACAAGCTATCTCCAGATGAGCTGGCGGTCGTTATCAGGCGCCATATTGCCCGAGCGCCTGCAGAGGATGCCGAGATTTACGGCGTTTGCCGGGAGTATGTCAACCGATACAACAACGAGAACAATGACGACATCGATACGAACGGCGAATTGCGTTTGATGAAAGAACACCTGGGCAGGAGCCAGGTGGTCTTTGACGTTGGGGCCAATGTAGGCAAATGGGCGGCTCGCGCTCTAGGAATCAACCCAAACCTTCACCTGTATTGTCTTGAGCCCAGCAAACCGGCTTTCCAGAAGTTGCTCGCCAACCACTTTCCGAAGAACGTCACCTGCAACAACGTCGGCCTAGGATCCATATCTGAGGAGAAGACGCTCTACTTGTTTGAAGAGGGTTCGGGGGCGAACTCACTCTATCGGCGCCGCGGCTTGGAGGACGGTTGGAACTTGCAGCCGCAAAAGCAGGCGGAGACCATTCGCCTTGAGACGCTGGACCGGTACTGCTCGCAGCAATCAATCGGCGAGATCGACTTCCTCAAGCTGGATGTGGAGGGCCATGAACTAGAGGTATTCAAAGGGGCCACAGGAATGTTGTCAGCTCGCAAGATCAAGCTTATCCAATTCGAATACGGCGGCTGCCACATTGATGCCAAGGTCTTTCTCAAGGACATTTTCGAATTCTTCCAACCATTTGCGTACTCGTTCTTCAAACTCTGCCCCAAAACGTTGAAAAGACTGGATCGCTATGATCAGCGGCTGGAAAACTTCCAGTACCAAAACTGGGCAGTTCTACGAAACGAGTAACACACCACGTGATCAGTTAAGGGCAGCATCTTTTGTAGGCGAAGGATGGCCCACGGAGCAGCTAAAGATGGCTAACGCACCCGACGAGATCACAAAAATAGTGTTAAAGAAAATACGACTTTACGGTTTGTATAAAGCGTTTAAGAAAAGGCGGTTATACCGGCAATGGATTGCGGATGGGCGCCCTATACCACCGCCTCATTTCGTGAAACAGGACGCCGTCATTGAATTCGCGTGCCGGTTTAAGATCCGGATATTTATTGAAAGTGGAACCTATTTGGGACAAATGGTCAATGCCGTGAAAGACGCTTTCCCCGAGATCTACTCAATCGAGCTCGGTACAGAATTGTTCGGACAGGCCCAGAAAGAGTTTGCTCAGGCCAAACACATAACAATTTTGCAAGGCGATAGTGGTGAGATTCTTGGCCAAATCTTGAGCCGAATTCAGAAGCCCTGCTTGTTCTGGCTGGATGGTCACTTCTCTGAGGGCATCACGGTAAGGGGCGCAGTAGATACTCCCATTAGATCAGAACTCGCACAGATCCTAAAGCATCCCATGGCTCGCAGGCATGTCATTCTCATAGATGACGCCAGGCTTTTCACAGGCGAGTGCGACTATCCCACTATCCAGTATCTGAAGGAACTGGTAGATACAGTTGGATTCACCAATTTCGAAGTCCGCGACGACATTGTTCGTATATTCAATAGCTAAGTCTCCGTCCACCGAGCGCAAATGAAACCGCTGGCTACAGCTCTGATCGACACCTACAACCATGAGCGCTACGTCGAACAAGCGCTCGTAAGCGTTATGGAACAAGGGCTGTCGGCCTCGGAGTTGGAAATCGTTGTCGTTGATGACGGCTCAACCGATAACACTCCATCTATCGTTCGAAAATTCCTGCCTAGAGTGAAATATATTCGTAAAAAAAATGGCGGCCAGGCCTCTGCCTTTAATGCCGCGTTCCCGGAAGTAAGTGGCCAGATTGTGGCTCTGCTCGATGGCGATGACTGGTGGGCCAAAGGCAAGCTCCAGGCTGTCCTCACTCACCTCGAACGAAGTCCGGATGATGTCGCCGTAAGCCACGCGTATTACGAAGTCGATGAAAGAACCAGCGAGGTTCAAATTTGTGGTCCACAGGAGCAATCGGATTTTCTGCATTTGGCAACTCCCGATGCAGCCGAATACACTCGTCAGCACTGGAGTTTTCTTCAACCAAGTGCGTTGACGGTCCGAAGAAAGTTGTTAGAGCGCGTGATGCCCATTCCGGAAGAGCTGATTTTCTGCGCTGATACCCCCATCACCACGGCTGCCATGGCCATGGGTGCCCGCGTACTTGCCCAACCACTTTCTTATTATCGTATTCACTCCGACAACTTATACGCCGGTGATTTTGACGACTCCGCGAAGGTGCGCCGAAAGCTGGATATGGACGATGTTATGTTCAAAGTTCTACGTCCAAGGCTGCTCGGATTGGGTGTTCCTGAGGAATGTGTTTCCATACTGCTGGACGAGGGGTGGGTTCACGCCAGTCGTCTAAGGTTGCGCAGGTTCGGGGGCAGCCCGCTGAATACTTTTCGGACAGAAATGCGTTACTTCCGCTTGACGTACAAGAATCCAACTATTCTTTACCACTTATTTAAATACCTGGTTATGGTTCCAGCAACTCTTTTGCTCTCTCCTCGATTGTTTTATAAGACGCGAGATTGGTATGCGGCGCATAATCTCCAGCGCTTCCGGGATCGCCTATTCAAGACAGAAGTGACATCGCGCATTGGTTCATCTCGCGACCAGGGGATGCCAAAGAGCAAGTAATGAGACCGCTCGTTACAACGCTCGTCGACACGTACAACCACGAACATTACATTGAGCAAACCCTCGCGAGTGTGTTGGAGCAGGGCTTGTCCTCATCAGAGTTGGAGATCGTTGTTGTCGACGACGGATCGACCGATAACACCGCCTCGATCATTCAAAAATTCGTTCCGCGAGTAAAGCATCTGCGCAAGAAAAATGGCGGCCAAGCGGCGGCTTTCAACGCGGGGTTTTTGGAATCGCACGGTCAGATAGTTGCACCCCTGGATGGTGACGATTGGTGGGGGAAAGGAAAGCTTGCGGCTGTTCTCGGAGAGTTGGAAGGCGACAGGGATTTGTCGGCGGTTAGTCACGCCTACTACGAAGTTCATGAGAAAACCAACGAAATGCGGATTTGCGGTCCGGAGGAGACAGAATATTTGCATTTGGGGACACCGGAAGCAGCGCGGCTTGCTCATCGGCACTGGCATTTTCTTGTCATGGGCGCTTTGACGGTGCGAAGAAAAATTCTGGAAGCCGTCATGCCCATTCCGGAAGTTCTAGCGTTTTCCGCCGATGGTCCGATCGCCACCGCTGCTATGGCCGCGGGAGTTCGCGTGCTGCCCCAGCCGTTATCGTATTATCGTTTTCATGAAAGCAATCTGAATGTGATTGATGTAGCGGACCTGGCTAGGTTGCGCCGGAAATACAAAATCAGTGAAGCCTTCCTGGAGGTGTTGTACGAGTTGTTGCCACGGCTCGGCGTCAAGCCGGAGTGTGTAACTGAGTTGCTCGACCCCTCCTTGATCCACGTCAATCGAACCGTCCTGCGTAATTTTGGCGGCAGCCGGCTAAAAGCCTTTCAGACGGAAATGCGATCCTTTCGATTGGAAGTCAAAAATCCCAAGCTGGCTTATCTTATTTATCGCTACTTGGTGGTGGGCACTGCTACGCTCGCGTTACCGCCGCGCAGATTTTACGAATTGCGCGATTGGATGGGTGGGCAGGATTTGCGAGGGTTTCGCGAATGGGCCACGGGGAAAAGCCCAGACGTTCGAGACGATAAAGTGACCCATGTTTAAGCAAACCATATCCAGTTTTTGTCGGCAACGCTTTGAACGCCGTGCGTCCTAAACCAATCCAGCCCAAGCGCCTGGTCGCTGTCGTCACCCCAGTCGTGCGCTTCCCGCTCTCCCCGGAAGAAGAAATTTCCATGTGCCACTTGCGCCATTACCTTGGCGCATTTGACCGCTACATCATCGGTCCGCAAAGTCTGCCAAAAGAATATTCCGATTTCTCGCTGCAACCATTTCCGGCTCGCTATTTCAAAGACCGCTTCGGGTACAATCGCCTGCTCCTGACCGAGGAATTTTACCGTGCATTTTCCGAGTACGAGTACATTCTGATTTATCAATTGGATTGTCTGGTTTTGTCTAGCAACCTCGAAGCATGGTGCCGCAAGGATTGGGATTATGCCGGAGCACCGTGGTTCAAGAATGAGAAGAACGCCGAGGAAGGTTTCCTGGCGGTGGGCAATGGTGGATTTTCGGTGCGCCGCGTGAGCAGTGCTTTGGCGGTATTTCATTCCAAACGCCCCGCTGGAAATCCCGAGCTGCGTGGCACCGAAGCCGGCCGCTCGAAATTAATTTCTGACCACCTCGATTCCGCATCCTCGGTTAGCCGCGTTCTTCGTGGAACCAAAACTTTCCTTCACCGCTTGGGCTATCACAATAGTGCCCGTTGGCTGGCGCGCAGCATCGCCGACTCCAAAATTCACGAGGATTGCTTCTGGGCTTATCACGCCGGGCAACTTGTGGACGATTTTCGCATTCCCACGCCGCTTGAGGCTCTCGATTTTTCCTTTGAAGTCGCCCCGCGATATTGCTTTGCCGCAAATTCCGGACGCTTGCCGTTTGGGTGCCATGCCTGGGCTAAACATGATCGAACATTCTGGGAACCTTTTCTGCTCCCACCCGCGGGCACCACGGCGTAATCTGAAAAGCTAGAGGGTTCGGATCGAACATCGAAGCTAGAGGAAAGATTATTTCTGTCCCAGCGGAAACTCGGGTTTGGCCTCGCATCACAATTGTCACCGCGGTGCGCAACGGTGCGAAATATATCGCAGCCACCATCCAGTCCGTGCTGAGCCAGGCCTATCCGAATCTGGAATACGTCGTGGTCGACGGCGCCTCCACTGACGGAACCCAGCAGATCATCCAGAAATACGAAGCGCATCTCGCCTGGTGGGTCAGTCAAGAAGACAACGGTTTATACGACGCGCTGAATACCGGCTTTGCGCGATCCACGGGAGAAGTCATGGGTTGGCTGAACGCCAGCGACCTGCTGCATCCCGGCGCATTGGCGGTTGTCGGTTCAGTTTTTAGAACTCTCCCAGAAGTGCATTGGATTACCGGCCGGCCGACGCATATTGGCGACGACGGTTCAACCGCTTGGATTGGTGCGATTCCTCGCTGGTCGCGGAAACGCTATATCGCCGGCGCGAACCGTTACATCCAGCAGGAGTCCACCTATTGGCGGCGGGAGCTTTGGGAAAAGGCTGGCGGCAACGTCGACGCTACCCGGCGCGATGCCAGTGACGCCGAGCTGTGGCTGCGTTTCTTCCGCCACGCGCAACTCTACTCCGTGGATTCCATGATCGGCGGATATCGCAAGCACGCCGATTCCATTGTGGCGCTCGATGCCGCGGGCTACGATCGATCGCTGGACGAGATCATCGCGCGCGAGGCCGCCTCCTTAAAAGGAGCGCCCCTGCTTCATGCCTTCCGATTTTTAGACGCGACCGCCCGCCGCATTCCCAAATTTCGCGATTACTGGCAACGCGTCGTCTTAAGCGCGGTGTACGCAAGACGCGGTCGCGATTGGCCCCCGGTCATCAAGAGCGACGGCACCAACTGGTACCTGTCGGACTGACCCAGTTTGACTCGGTTTGACTCGGACCGATTCAGATTGACTCAAATAGGGTCTTGGTTCCGATCCTAATCCCCCTCCAAAATCTGTCCTTGAGTACAGTAGTAGTTACCATACCTTTATAGTATACTTAGCTGTGATCGTCGCCACTCATCCTTCCAACTTCTCCCCCGCGCAAATTCCCTCCAATCCCAACATGCCTGTTCCGCTCCTCCTTGTGTCTTTCCCAAAGACGGCTCTACTGCTGCGTCTTTTGACATCCTTTCACCCTAACTCTTTGCATTTTCATAATCTTCCAAACTCTTTCCACTTGTCTAAAATCTTGCCCCTTTATTTTCAACACTTTCCAAACTCTTTGCTTCACTCTTTTGCGCCTTCCAAAAATTCCGTCCTTTGTTTCCATCATCTTACGAACTCTTTGCTCAAAAACACCCGGGGTAGGGGAGGTAACTCAAAGGTAACTTCCCGGCACCGAAAAATAGCGCAATCATGCAGAACATCAATTGTGATTGAGGCTGTAGATGACCGTGATGTGGGTGTCCACCTCGACGGGGACACCATTCAGGATGGTGGGTTTGTATCGCCACTGGCGCACGGCTTCCAGCGCGGATTGATAAAACAGGGCATCGCCTCGAAGAAACTGAAGCGAACGGACAGCGCCGTCGGTGCCGATGATGGCCTGGAGTTCGACGTGGCCGGCGCGCCCCGTTTGCCGCGCGAGCGTGGGAAAGATGGGCTCGACCCGATGAATGAGCATAGCGGGATCGATCCGAGTTACGTGAACGATGCGCGGTGTTGCATCGCGCGGAACGATGGGTGGCGGAGTGGCTTTCCCAGTGAGCCCTTGGCAGTCGACACAAATGGCGGCAGGACCGCCGGTTGCACCGAGGACCGGTTCGTCGCCTGGCACGGTATCGATGATCGTCCGCGTGGTGCGCGTAATCGTGGGAGCGCAAGTCAGGCAAAAACTAAACCTCGGCGTTCGTGACGGCGGATGCGCATGTTGGTGCACGCGATCCGTACTGGCCGGGCTGTTGTATGGAGGCGGGAGTATCACCTTGGCAAAGGCGATGCGCTCGGTTTTTGAAAGCAGCGGAACCAGAATGATCGCGCCTAGCGCGGCGATCTGAACGAGTACAGATACGATAAGCGAACGGCGCCGTCGTTGACGTTCACTGGCGAGTTGCCCGGCGTCGCCGTCCACCAGGCAAGCGCGCAACGAATCACCGGCTGCCTGCTGGGAACTCATGTGAAGCTGGTGCTCTGAGTTTGCACACACCACACACCTCCTCATAGGTAATCGCTTGTTTATGGGAACTTTGCGGCGCCGGACCCTGGATGCTTTGCTGCAGCTTCCGGGACGCCGGCGCCGCGCTCGCAGGGATGTGAGGTACGCGCGCCCTCACTTCGTTGGACACCGCCAGCGGGAGTAAGTTCCCCGCAGTGTTAGAAAGATAGTGTCCATCCGTAGAAATATTTTTTCTTTTTGTTGGCGCGAGTAGACTCGTGTCTGGCGGGATGCACCCTCTGGAGTCTAGCTTGAATATTCACTTGCACCGTGTCAGTCTATAAGTGCAACAACGTGTCGGAGGTAGCCCTCATGGATAAACCTGTTAATCAGGAAGAGAAATCTATACCTAAGAAACCGTATTCACCTCCCGCGTTTACTATTTACGGCACGATACACGAAATGACGAAGCAAGTCGGGCTGCATGGGAAGTTGGATGGTGGGTCTGGTGCTCGTAGTCGCACCCATGTGTAGAACTATGGGACCGAGATTATAGATGGGCACGATATTTGTCCAATTCGGGTTTTCCATAGCAAAGCGCTTCATAATGACAACGGTTTCAGATATTCCTTTGACTTCTTGCTCTGCCCCAGTACCCATTTTGCCGACCTCCAGAATGTTCCCCAGCTCGGAAGAATCGACATATTAGCCCGTACACCATTGATGGTGCGCTACATTACTGAGTTGGCGAACCATCCAAGGCACCATTCTCCGAGCTACTTCGAAGGGGAATAAGTCGGGGTATCAACGAGCGGAAATCCTTTGGGCCTTCTGGCTGGAGACTCTCTTGCTGGGAAGAGGCGGCTATGAATCTGATGAGGCTTCTAATCCAATGCGGCCGCATAAATTCTGGATCGGAGGAGTCTCACCGAATCGTCCACCCCTTGTTGGCTAATATTCTTTTGTTCGTCACGCGCTACTTCGGCGGGAGTGTCTTTTGCGTCACATCTATAGGACGGATTCGGTACCAGTCTTGTATCAGTACAAGCTAACATCACTCGAAACATGTTTCTTCTATACAGCCTATTAGCGCTTCTCTGGGCCGCAGGGGTTCCGCTCCGAAATGCGAGAAGAAGGTCCAACGCTTTAGATCGTCTGAACGCAGCCGCAGAGACGAGCGAATGATTTCGTAAAATGAGGACAAGATCATGAATTCTAGTTTTTTTTCTTGGAACCGAGTTGCATCGTCTTTCACCTTGGTGCTGATACCTCTTCTTCTGTGGCACCTTTCAATGATGCACAGCGCAAAAATCCCAGCGCACTACCCTGCGCCCTACTCCGTAGGTGCCAGCGCCGGACGTTCACAGGTTCCAGTCGCGACCAACGATGACAAATGGCGGGAAGCCTATGGCAATCTGCCGTTGAGCTTTGAAGAGAACCTCGGCCAGACGGCCCGCGAAGTCCGATTTGTCTCGCACGGGAGAGGGTACGAGCTGTTTTTGACGCCCCAGGAAGCGGTTCTTTCTTTGCACCGGTTTGTACCACTTGACCTATCACCGCTTCACCGTACCGCGTATCTTCGAGCTATTCGTGAGGCCCGACAGTCAGGCGTGACGTCTGTTCTTAGGCTGCATCTCGAAGGTGCCAATCCTGCGCCGCAAATTGTGGGAAGCGGCCGCTTGCCAGGTCAAGTGAATTACTTCATCGGAAGTGATCCCCGAAACTGGCGAACGGGCGTACCGTCCTACGCCCGGGTAAAATATGCCAATGTCTACCCTGGAGTTGATCTCGTATTTTACGGGAATCAGCGCCGCTTGGAATATGATTTTATCGTTTCACCGGGCGTTGACCCTAAAACCGTACAGCTTAAGGTAGAGGGCGCACGCAAGCTGCGAGTCAATCCTGAGGGGAATTTGCTACTGACGGTGGCCGCTGGGGAAGTGGAACTCCAGAAGCCACTCATTTATCAGAGGGTAAAAGGTGAGCAACACAAAATCGCAGGCGGGTATGCTATTACCAGGGACCATCGGGTCACGTTTGCTGTCGCAAGGTATAACAGAAACGAACCTCTGATCGTCGACCCAGTACTAAACTATTCAACTTACCTGGGTGGAAGCGCCGATGACACTGGCTCGGCAATTGCGGTGGACTCACTTGGAAACGCCTTCGTGGCAGGAACCACTCAATCAACGAACTTTCCAACAACGGCGACTGCATTCAATAAAGGTCCGTTGGTCAGCAATCCGACCGGTGCCGTGTTTGTAACGGAGATGGATCCGACAGGGACTAAACAATTATATAGTACCTACCTGGCGGGAAGCGCAGGAGACTTCGGATTCGGGATCGCATTAGATCCTTCTGGCAACATCTACGTCACCGGACAAACACTTTCAGTTAACTTCCCGACCACTCCGAACGCACTTAAACCGGGACCGATTGCCGCTAACGTCTCGGGGACCAGTTTTATCTCTAAGATTAATCCTACCCTGAGCGGCGCGAGTTCGTTGGTATATTCATCCTACCTGGGTGGCACCAGTGGTGACTTCGGAAATGGCGTTGTGGCAGACACAGCGCAAAATGCGTATATCACTGGACTAACCCTCTCATCGCCGGGTCCGGGACAGACCGCTTTTCCGACAACTGCAAACGCATTCCAAAGTTCCTTAAGCAATTCAGCGGGAAACGCGTTTCTCACCAGAATCGATACGACCAAATCCGGAACCGCATCTCTGGTCTATTCGACGTATCTTGGGGGGAATGGTGCAAATTCTGTAGCCGCTGGCTTTGGTGACGAAGGCTTAGGAGTTGCAGTGGATTCTTCCAACAACGCTTATATCACGGGCGCTACTTCCTCGACCAACTTTCCAACGACCTCGAGCGCCTTCCAGACTACGGCTCCGACCGCGAACGCCAGAGGAACCAGTTTTGTTTCAAGAATCGACACGACGAAAACCGGAAGCGCGTCGCTCGTCTATTCGAGCTATTTGGGAGGCAACACTTTTGACTTTGCGACGGCGATTGCGCTCGGGCCTAACAATGTTGCCTACATTACGGGCACGACGGACTCGCTTAATTTCCCGACCACGTCGGGAGCCTTTCAATCGACGGGAAACGCTTCAGGGGTCGCCTTCGTCAGCCTGTTTGACACCGGACTAACCGGTAGCACTTCTCTCAAGTACTCGAGTTTACTTGGCGGCTCAGGAGGCGACCTCGGGTTCGGTATCCGGGTCGACGCTTTAGGAAACGCGTATATCGCCGGTGCGACTTCTTCAGCTAACTTTCCTGTAACCAAGGGTGCCTTTCAAGCAGCCCTAGCCACTGGCGCGGTAGGTGATGGCTTCGTTTCAAAACTGAGTCCGGGAGGCAAAGGTGCTTCTGACCTGCTTTATTCAACCTTCTATGGAGGTAGCGGGACGGTTACACTGCCCGATTCAGCCAACGGTATCGCGATCGACTCGTTGAATAATGCTTATATAGCGGGGGTCACACGGTCATCAACGACCTTCCCGGTTTTTCCGAACCCCGGAGCGTTTCAGACTAGCTTGAAAGGCCCCTCGGATGCCTTTGTCGCGAAGCTATCGTTGATTCCAACGGTAGCAATATTACCCGCGAGCCTGGATTTCGGCACGCAACCGATTGGCGTTACGACTGCGCCACAGACTGTAACGCTAACCAATAACACCAGCGCCGCTCTAGCGATTACTGGCATTGCCGTTGTCGCAATAAACCCTGCTTCGCCCAATGGAGATTTTGCCAAGGTATCCGATACCTGTGGAACCAGTGTTCCGGCCGGCTCCTCCTGCACGGTCGGAGTAACTCTCAAGCCGTCAGTCACATCCGCCGAATCCGCCAAACTTGTTTTTACCTATAGCGAGGCCAGTAGTCCACAGACCATCGCATTATCCGGGACCGGTACGAACGCGGTACCGACGGCCACCCTTTCGCAGAACAGCCTCAGCTTCGCTGGACAGTTGCTAACTTCAACCAGCCCCTCCCAGACGGTGACTCTAACAAACAATGGCACTGCCTCCCTTACGATCACCTCTATCACGATTTCAGGTGATTTTGCTGAGACCGACAACTGCGGGGCTAGCGTGCCAGCAGGAGGGTCCTGCACGATTAATGTGACATTCGCGCCGACAGCGGTGGCTGGGCGGACCGGAACGCTTACTATCACGGACAATGCCAGCGGCAGCCCACGCACCGTTGCGTTAACAGGAACAGGATGGGATTTCAGCGTGACCGCACCTTCATCGGTCAGTGCGGCGCGCCTCTCGGCCGGTAAATTCACAGTGACGGTCACTCCGCTCGGCGGGTTCCATCAAACGACATCGCTTTCTTGCTCTAGTAGTCCCTTGGCGGCAACCTGTAGCATCTCGCCAGCTTCAGTTACTCCTGCAGACGGCGTAACGCCCGTAACGGCGACAGCCACGGTGACCTTGACGTCGGCTCTCCTGCCGCACTGGTCCAAGCCAAACTGGCGCACACCTCAACTTCCGATGGTAGCGCTGCTATTTGGAGTGGCCTTGATTCTGTTTATTTTGTCTTGTATTACGCGTCCCAGGACACAGATGGGACTGGCTGTCGCCGTGCTTATTTTGATTATTTTGGCCGGCTGCTCGCAAACTAACCCGGGAGGCATTAAGGGCACGAGCAACATCACGGTCACCGCAACGTCGGGCAGCGTGAGCCATACCGCCAAGGTCACATTAACGGTAAATTGAGCAATAGCTAGTCCGACTCGCTAAAAGAACAACAGTAAAGTTCTTTTCAGAACCGAACTGCTGAGCCCCATACTTTCCTTCGGTGAAGTTACGCCCACGGTGTATGCAAAATGATACTTGGCCTGTGCCCAAGCACAGTCGGAGGGAAAACTTTCATGAAGGTCGGTCAAACTTATAGATGTACGAATCGGAGTTGTAACTGCGAGATAGCTGTGTCAATCAGTTCCGACGCAGGCGGGAAAGCTAAACCGCGGTGCTGTTGCGGATCGGATATGAAAATGAGTTATTCAAAACCTGTGGTACGCGAGTTGAGCGGTAGCGACGCGGATCGTGAGCGAGCGCTGTTCAACCAAGACTGAGGACTGCGATCACGAGCATAGTTTGGGCCGAGGGTGAGCCCAGCAAGGGTGAGAAATGTGATCGCCGGTGCCGATCAGCGCCGGTCACGAATTGCAGCATCAGCAGATTCTTGAAGATCCCTATTGCGCGGCGATACCACGAGCTTAGAAGTTATACGCAGCCTTGTTCAACTCCGTCGGTTTTCGCTCAAGTCGTTCTCTACCATCCGGCATCCTATGCACTCCGCAGGACTGTAACGGGCTTCTGTCTCGCGGTCATTGCCGTACATCTTGACCAGCATGGCGTAGTCACTCACCACCAACGTTTCAATCACTGTTAAAGAAGCGGGAGAGGCCGGATTACTACGGGGAAACCTTCATAACTGCTGAAAAATGAATAATTCCACGGTTTAGTATCGAACCCCGCTACAACCGCATCACACTCTTTGTGGACGTGGATCCCAAGGAGGGCAATGCCATGGACCGGCGTAATGTCGAAACAATCGGTGTACGCCGCACGGGCTGGGCCGCTCTGGACCGCGATCCGCAGCGCGATACGGTGGAATACACCTGTCCGCACTGCGGCTCGCAGGGCCAGAAGAACGCCCGGCGCGAGCGAGCGCGGTATCATTTTACGGATGGTTTTTTGCAGGACTTACAGGGCGAGGCCACACACTGCCGCGCTTGCAACGGCTCGTTGCGGGTCGTTCCGGTAGTGCTGCTGCACGACCAGGACGAAACGCGGCGTTTTATGGCGGTATTTTCGGAGGAGTTGCCGGAAGTACCGGTGACGACGAACTAATCTCGGTACCTTAAATATAGTGTCCAAGGGCGTCCCGAAAATGCGCGCCCTTTTTTCTCCAAAGCGCGGCAATAACAGCAGCCACAGAAGAAAAGGCGCAACCGCATTTGCGGCTGCGCCTTTTTTGATTTTACTTCTTGTTCCACTAACTCATCGCTTCAACTTAATTTATGGATGTTCCAGGCGTTCTTCGCGGCGCTCTTCGCGGCGTTGTTCCTGGCGGCGCCAGTTTTCGTGATCCTCGTCGCGCCAATCGCGATCAGAGTGCCAGGAGCGGTCGTCTTCATTCCACCATTCGTGATAGGTGGTGTAACAATGCTGGCGGGCATCCGCGAGATTGTGCCTGGCTCCGTTGGCTTGACGGCTGCGATAGCCATGATGCTCGATGGCCTCGTGAAGGCGATGATCGGCCCGGGCAATACGCCTCTGGCAATCCATATTGTGATCCGCGCGGCTGGGGGCCGCGCCCAATGTAGCGAAGGCCGTAAGGGCGGCTGTCGTTAGTACGGTTTTCCCAAGGTAGTATTTCCACTGATGTGGCAGGTTCATTAAGTTTCTCTCCTTGTGAGGATGTCCTCGACAAGGCAGCGTAGGAGCATCACAGTCTTGAGGCCATACAGGGTTGTACGTACAGCGGATTAGTTGATGCGGTAGTGTTTTTTGCGCAAATGGGACACTAGGACTGCAGAAAAGAGTCCACTTTCATGTGGTATTTCTCGAGTCCGATGCGGATATGATCGAAAGCCTCATCGACGGTGTCCGCGAAGCGCAACATCTTGAATTCATTTTCGTTAATCGTGCCCCAGTTGACCATGGCTTTCCAGTTAAGGACTTCGTTCCAATATTTGCGGCCATAGATCAGGATGATGTTGTGCTCGGCAAGCTTGCGCGTTTGCATCAGCGTTAGCATCTCCATCAGCTCGTCGAGAGTACCGAAGCCGCCGGGAAAAACGATGAGCGCTTTGGCAATTTGTGCGAACCACAGTTTGCGCATGAAAAAGTAATGGAAATTAAAACTGAGCTCCGGGCTGATGTACGCGTTGGCAAATTGTTCGTGCGGCAGCTCGATTGAGAGGCCGATGGATTTGCCCCCCGCCTCGGTAGCCCCGCGATTGGCGGCTTCCATGATTCCGGGTCCGCCGCCGGAACAGATCACAAAGCGTCGTGGGCGCGGACCGAGGGTCATGGCCCACGCGGTAATTTTGCGGGACAGCTGGCGCGCTTCTTCGTAGTAGCGCGACATTTCGAGCAGACTTTTGGCGCGATGAATGGCCGCGCGGTGCTTCGCGCGATCGGCCGGTTTGATACGGCGTATCGGAGCATTTTTCAGGCGGTTATAGCGTGCCAGTGCCAGGTCGCGCGGGAGGATGCGCGCGGAACCGAACATCACGATAGTGTCGCCGATGCCCTCTTTTTTCAGCTGCACGTACGGGTGAATGTATTCGGCGAGAATGCGCAGCGGCCGGCCGGGAGTGCTCTGCAGAAATTCCGCGTCTTCGTGAGGCGCCTTGGGCGCGTGCTGCGGCTTGAGTTTCGGTAATGCCGATGCGGGCATGCTTGGCTCTCCGGAATGCGTCCAATGAATTGGGAAGTGGCGATTGCGGCGGCAACGTCTACGGGGTCGAACGCGTCGAATCCGGTACAGTGCGGCGCGGCGCCAGGGTTCCTTCTGTATTGTGTGCTGGCATGGGGCGCAAGAGAAGCAGAGACTGCGAGCGATGTTACCTGAGCGGAAGCAGACGCGGGCTTATCGACTAGCAAAAGCACGGATTGGAGCGGGCCATCGCGATAGCCATTGGATTTCATAGCGGAAATTCGAGAGCCATGGTCACCACGGCGCTAAATCGTGTCGCGCGGACCGCGGCTTGGCTGGTGCTAACTGCGGCAGCGATGGCATTCGCGTGCGCGGAGGGTTGGGCGCAGGCTCCGGAAGGTCCCATCGCGCCGCGGCCTGGAACGGTGGTGCAGCAGGCTCCGCCGGAAGTGCAGGCGCGCTTGAAGGTGCGAGTTGCGCTGGTGGACACGCCGGTCACCGTGCGCGACGGCAGCGGCCAGATGATTCACGATCTGGACGCGCAAAATTTTTTGGTAACGGACAACGGCGTGACGCAGAAAATCACGCATTTCGATCTGGGTGGCGATCCGCTTTCGCTGGTGATTCTGATGGAAACCAGTTCGCGCATCGATGCGATCTTTCCGGAAATTCGCAAGACGGGAATCTTGTTTACGCAAACAGTGATGGGACCCAGCGGCGAGGCCGCGATCGTGGGATTCAACGACTCCATCGATAAGCTGCAGGAGTTTACCGCGGACAATGAAGCGATCGAAAAAACCATCAGCGGCATGCGGCAAGGAACGTCCGGCTCGCGGCTGTACGATGCGATGGCCGTGGGCGTGGAGATGCTGACGAGCCGGCCGCAGCCAACCATCGCGGTTGCCGGGCGTCGGCGTGTGCTGCTGATTTTGTCGGAAGCCACCGACGTGGGCAGCGCGACCAAGCTGGGCGAAGTGTTGCGCCAGGCGCAGCTCGCGAATATAACGATCTACAGCGTGGGGATTTCCACCACGCGCGCGGAACTGCAAACAAAAACGCAAAAGCGGCGCATTGCGTCCACGCCGCCGGGAACTTTTCCGCTGCCTTCGCAACCGGGAGTGCCGCAAACGCCGACGAGCGAAGAAAACCGCGCCGGAAATATCGATCTGCTGGCGCTGGCGGTCTGGGCCGTGCAGCACGCGGAAAATCAGGTGAAGGATCACGCGTTGGAATTGGCGGCGGTGGCCACCGGCGGGATGCATGTGTCCACTTTCCGGGACCGCTCCATTGAAAAAGCCATCGACGAAATCGGCGGCGAGCTGCATTCGCAGTACAGCTTGAGTTACACCCCGACGGGCACGGGAGAGTCCGGCTACCACGAGATCAAAGTGAGCGTGGACCGCCCGGGAGTGAAGGTGCGGGCGCGGCCGGGATATTATCTGGGGTCGCCGGAGAGCTGAAAATATTTTTTAGCGCACGGAATTCTTTGTCAGGCGATTTGCTTCCAGAAAGTCGATTCGCGCGCGGCCAAAAGCGTATCCTTGCGCGCATTCCAGCGCAGAAAATGTGGCGTCCGCGTGTGCTCGGTATGCGCTTCGCGGTTGGCCCATATTTCGTAAAATAAAAAATCTCCAGGGACCGCCGCGGAGCGATGCAGATCGTACGCCAGGCAGCCCGCTTCCTTGCGTGTGGGACGGACTAACGCCTTGAGCTCCGCTTGCAGGAGTAGCTCCTGGCCGGGCTTTGCGTGCAACATAACGATTAAGAGCATGGCCTCTTTGGGCAGCTTGGCGATTTTCACTCGCGATGAGCGGGCCTTGCGAGGCGAGGATTTTCGCTTGCTCGTGAAGCGTGAGGACTTTCGCTTTCGGCGCGTAGCCATGGCGCGGGATTGTATATCGAATCCTGAACGCGCAGGCAAGAAAAAAGTCGGCCAGGATCCTATTCGTCGATTTCAACACTCACCGGTCTTATGGCGCTATGGGGCGCAAGTTGAATTGACAGCTTCGGAGCCGAAGGGGTTTAATTCGTGAATAAAGCCTTACACTCGGTGGCACGTTTTAGAACGGACGTTATAGCGACGATATTTTTCCATCGATCCAGTAAAATGTCGTGATTTAAATACTTTTGTCGGTGGCAAGCTCAATAATGATCCCTGGCTGTAGATTGCAGCTATAGATCGAGAACCGAGGTTTGGTCGCGCTCGTAAATTCTAAGGAGGCCGCTACATTGGATTCTTCCCACGTGCTGTTGCTGGCGTTTTTTCTCGGCGTCGTTACGGGCTTGCGTTCCATGACCGGGCCTGCCGTTCTGGCCTGGGCCGCGCACCACAACTGGCTCAACCTGCACAATACCTCGCTCTCGTTCATGGCCTCCACTACAGCCACGGTAATTTTTCTTTTGGCCGCCGTTGGCGAACTGATCGCCGATCAACTGCCGTCCACGCCCAGCCGCACAAAGCCTCCCGGCCTGATTGCGCGCATTCTTTTCGGTGGACTGTGCGGCGCGGGCATTGCTGCCGCAGGCTCGCGCTCCGCCGCCGGTCCGCAATCTTTAGTGGTTGGCGCCCTTGTCGGCGTTGTGGGCGCCGTAATCGGCACGTACGCCGGCCACGAAGTTCGCACGCGCCTGGTAGCGGCGCTCCATGTTCCCGACTTCATCATCGCCACGCTGGAAGATATCGTCGCCATCGGCGGCGGCCTGTTCATCGTGTCGCGTTTCTAGCGCGCGATTAAAAGCTGACGAAGTGTATTTTCACTCCAGCGTTGCCGCACGCCGGCAATAAATTTCTTTTTGTCTTTCTGTATTTCCTGCAATAGCGCCTGGTTCCCGGTCTCTTCGTGCGCCGCCGCCCAAAGCACCATTTCCGTCAGCACCGGCGCAAGATCGATTCCTTTTTCCGTGAGCACGTAAATCACCCGGCGGCCATCCGAAGGATCCTGCTGCGCGGCGATAATTCCGTAGCTCTCCAGCCTCCGCAGACGATCCGCCAGAATATTGGTCGCGATTCTTTCATACGACGCCAGGAATTCTTTAAACGTCCGCGAGCCGCGCAGCATCATGTCGCGAATAATCAATAGCGACCAGCGATCCCCCAGCATTTCCACCGACGCATTCAGCGGGCAACCCGACCGCCACCTGGGGTCCGGTTTTTTCTTCGCCATATTTGCAGCCTAACATATTTTCACTTGCATTATAAAAGTAATATGGCAGACTCGTCGGTGGTTATCGACGACTCTACAATCCTCACAGGAGCGTAGCCATGAGGTTAAGTCCTTATCTCGTTTTTAACGGCCAGTGCGAAGCGGCGTTCAAGTTTTACCAGCAATGTCTGGGCGGCAAAATATCAGCTATGATTCCCCACGAAGGCACCCCTGCGGCGGAACATGTGCCCGCAAACTGGCTAAAGAAAATCATGCACGCCCAACTCGTCACCGAAGGCCAGATTTTGATGGGCTCCGACCGCGCGCCCGACCAGTACAAGCGCCCGGAAGGTTTTTCCGTGGCTATCGCCATCGCAAATCCCGCCGATGCCGACCGCATATTTCACGCACTGTCGCAAGGCGCCAACGTCACCATGCCGATTCAGGAAACTTTCTGGGCCCTGCGTTTCGGCATGCTCGTCGATCAGTTCGGCATTCCCTGGATGATTAATTGCGAGAAGCCTGCCTGAATTAAATTTCCGGCATCCGCGGCGATTGCCGCTAAGGAGAAAAAATGAGCGGAGTACGCGTACTGGTTGGCACCCGCAAAGGTGCGTTCATTCTTACCTCGGATGGTAAGCGCAAAAAATGGGACGTCAACGGCCCGCATTTTGCCGGCTGGGAGATGTATCACCTCAAGGGCTCGCCCGCCGATCCCAACCGTTTGTACGCTTCGCAATGTAGCGGCTGGTTTGGCCAGCTGATTCAGCGTTCCAACGATGGCGGTAAAACCTGGGAGCCGGTTGGCAACAAATTCGCCTACGACGGCGTACCCGGGACGCATCAGTGGTACGACGGTACGGCGCACCCGTGGGAGTTCAAGCGCGTCTGGCATCTCGAGCCCTCGCTCACCGATCCTGACACCGTGTACGCCGGAATCGAGGACGCCGCTCTATTCCGCTCCACCGACGGCGGCCAGAATTGGCAGGAGCTTTCCGGACTCCGCGGCCACGGCTCCGGTCCGCGCTGGCAACCGGGTGCCGGCGGAATGTGCCTGCACACGATTATTTTGGATCCCAGCAATCCCAACCGGATGTTCATCGCTATTTCCGCCGCGGGTGCTTTCCGCACCGACGACGCCGGCAAGACCTGGCTCCCGATCAATCGCGGACTGCACTCCCAATACATTCCCGATCCCAACGCCGAAGTCGGCCACTGCGTTCACCGCATCGCCATGCATAAATCGCGCCCCGACGTGCTGTTCATGCAGAAACACTGGGACGTGATGCGCAGCGATAACGCCGGCGATTCCTGGACGGAAGTCAGCGGAAATTTGCCCACCGATTTTGGTTTCGTGATTGACGTACACGCGCACGAACCGGAAACTATCTACGTCGTTCCCATCAAGAGCGACTCCGAACATTTTCCGCTCGATGGCAAACTGCGCGTATTTCGCAGCCGCACCGGCGGCAACGAGTGGGAATCACTGAGCAAAGGCCTGCCGGAGAGCGATTGCTACGTCAACGTTTTGCGCGACGCCATGGCCGTTGATTCGCTGGATTCCTGCGGCGTGTATTTCGGCACTACTGGTGGGCAGGTGTACGCGTCCTCCGATGCCGGCGACAATTGGGCTCCGATCGTGCGGGATCTTCCTGCGGTGCTTTCTGTGGAGGTTCAGACGCTGGCATGATTCGCGTGGTACTGCCGCCGCATTTGCGAACGCTCGCGAAAGTTCGCGGCGACGTGGAGCTGCAGGTCGACGGCGCGGTCACCCAACGCTCCGTGCTCGACGCGCTGGAATCCGCCTATCCCATGCTGCAAGGCACCATTCGTGATCACGTTACGCAACAGCGCCGGCCGTTTCTGCGCTTCTTCGCCTGCGAAGAAGATTTGTCCCACGAATCGCCGGACACTCCGCTGCCGGACGCCGTCACTTCGGGAGTCGAGCCGCTCTTCATCATTGGCGCCATCGCCGGCGGCTAAGCGCCCAGCCATCGTTCCCATGTTCGCGCTCCTCGCTGTGCGAAAACCAGTATTCACATCGCGCGCGGATTTATAAATTTCCAATCTCTGTGCTCCGCCTTTCGCCTTCGTCGTATAATGCACGCGACGCCATAGCCCCTGCCGTAACCGGAGCTTCCCTGACCGCCGGAGAGTTTGCCACCATGACCGATCACCCACCCATGGAAATAAACGTCCGCGATTGCGGCGCGGTCTCTGTCGTGGAAGTCCATGGCCGCCTTACCATCGGCGAAACCAGCGAACAGCTTCACGAAGCCCTTGAATCCGTAATTGCGCGCGGCTCGCGTAAAGTTATTGTCGTCCTCAACGCTGTTCCCCAGATCGACAGTTCCGGCATCTCCACGCTGGTGCGCATCTCCATTCAGCTCGCCCGTGAAGGCGGCACGCTTCGCCTGGTATGTGGACATGGTCGCGTCCGTGATGCCCTGACGGTCACCCGCCTGATTGAAGCCATCCCCGCCTTCGAGACGGAAGCCGCCGCTCTGGCAAATTTCGCCTGACTTAGTTGAGCCGCTAGCTTGCACGCGCAAGCACGCACACCCGTCCGATAAGCCATTTATTGTCGCAACCAAATTGTGTGTGGAAAAAGCAGGATTGCTCGCTCTGCCCGCGGATTTACCCGTTCTTTTTCAATTCCGCAAGCACCAGCTTGGCAACTTCTTTCAAAGTCTCAAACACGCCTTGACCGTTCACTGCCACGCCCTCGATCACCGGCTCGCCCTTTTTTTGCAATTGTTTCGTCAAGTCTTCCACGCTCATCACGTTCGGCAGGTCGCGCTTGTTCAATTGCAGCACGTACGGGATGGTGTCGAATTTCAGGTTGTGTTCTTTCAGATGTTCCTGCAGGTTGTCCATCGTTTCGAAATTCGCGTCCAACCGCTCTTCCTGCGAATCCGCAACGAACACCACGCCGTCCGCGCCTTTTAGAATCAGCTTCCGGCTGGCCTCGTAAAACACCTGCCCGGGGACGGTGTACAGGTGAAAGCGCGTCTTGAATCCGCGCACGGTTCCCAAATCCAGCGGTAAAAAGTCGAAGAACAGCGTGCGGTCCGTTTCCGTGGCCAGCGACACCATTTTGCCCTTCTGATTTTGTCCCGTGTGGTCGTATACCCATTGCAGGTTGGCGGTCTTGCCGCCCAGACCTGGACCGTAGTACACGAGCTTGCAGTTAATTTCGCGAGCGGGAAAATTGATAAACGGCACTGGTCGTCAACTCGAGTCCGGCTACAAACGCATAGCTTTCGCTATGGCTTGCCGCCAACTTTCGTCCCTCCGTCGATAAGTTGTTGCTGCGCTACCCCACCAGTGTCCGCGAAATTCCTCGGAACTCCACGCTCTATTTTATCTCCCTGACTCCGGTAGGTAACGTATCTATCCCCGCACTCGCCGCCTGTTTAGACCAGTTTGACCATGTAAGTAGTTGTTTCTCAGCAGTATCGAGACGCTGGCGTTAGCGCTTCGGCAATCGCCGTGTCTGTGGTATAATACTAACTGGTAATACCTCGTTTTAGCGTTTTGCAACCCAATCCATCATGAAGCAACGCGAGACATACAGCACGCACAGGTGTGTTCAATCAAACCGGATCAGCTCCGGCCCAGACCTCGCGCAACCCAGCCACGCGCTTAGTTGAACGCTCATCTCAGTAATTTACTCCACTTGGTTGAACGCTCAACTAAGTAATTTACCTCGCTTAGTTGAACGTTCAACTAAGCATGACCGGTCTTGTCAGCCAAGTTGCGTATCGGGATATCCAGGCCATGACATTTAACATCCATCAGGCGTTTTGGATTTATCACCAATGTGCCGGTCGCAGGGGAAGTGCGGATTACCAAATTGTCAGTCGCGAAGCATGACACAGATTTTTTGGATAAGCGCAAAAACTGCACGAGCAACTAGGGGCTGGCGGTAGCGCCCGCCCGCGCCCGGCCCAATTCCGCGCGGATCAATGCCAACGCTTCTTTAGGTGTTCCTACCAATTTGTAGTTGGAGTAAAACGTGCGCTCGTGCAGGGAAAAACTGGCCAGAAATTTTCGCCCATCGAAATCGTACTGAGAAAAAGTCGGCAGCCACAGCCCAGGAACCATCTCGTAGCGTTCCTGCATGAAATGGCTCCCTTTATAAACTTTTGCCAGAAAGAGGCCCAGGGAAATGTCTTCCATTACTTCCCCCTCGATGCGCGCCATCTCCCCGGATTCTTCATCGACCCAAACTATGCCGCGCACGCGGGTATAAATCGAGGTAGCGCGGGAAGTTGGTCTGAACGCCGGATTCGGATCCATGTGGTATTTCAGCAAGGTGCGATCGCCGCGTGGTTCGCGCGCAATAAAGGTGAAGAGGAACGCGGTCCGCGCCGCGCCAATCAGGTCGTCGCGTTCTCTTTTCTTCTTGGCGATTTTTTCGTAGGCGTCGTGTTGCGCACGCCCGGACTCAGCGGCCCACACCAGCGACCTTTCCAGTTTTTCAAGCTCGGCGCGGTACGCGTTTGCGTCGGTGGGCTTGCCGTCGGGTCCGACAGGAAGATGCCCGGCGCCCGTTCCGGCGGGCACCACTCGCGAAGACTTGGCCTCCGTCGACTGGTTTTCGCCGGAGACCTTGCGAATCTCGACACGCTCCAGCCGTTCGTACAGATCCATGGCCGCGTCATTTTTTTTCTGGTTTTCTATCACGCGGTCAAACAGCGCGTGATCCCATTTTTTGTCGGGGACCGGAGGCGCTGCGCCGTCTTGCACGTAGCCGCCGTCAACACCCAGTACAAATAACGCTGTCGCGAAGATGAATATGGCTGTGTACATGGCTCGCTATCACCGCGGCTGGAACATATAGGATTCTCTTCTCAACGTAATTGTTGCACGACTCTCCTGGTTTATCCCCGCACCGTCACTGAAATGCCGTAACTAACACGCACGTGACTAAGTTAACTCGCCTGAAGCGCTTTACTGAAGCGCGCGACTGCGGCACGAAACTTTCCCGCTTGCCCAGCGTAACTATAGATACGCGGCCGCCCTAATCGGAACTAGGGAGCCGCGCCGCAACTCGCTAAAATAGGTGTTACACAGCTATTATGCAGACTGGAAGCCCCGGGCACTCGCCGAGGCGAAATCCTCCGCTGCGCGTCTAAGCTGGGCAGGTTCAGGGAACGAATTGGGGCTGGTTATCGTCTTACTAAGTGCACCTCGGAGGCATGGTTGGGAGTAGCTCCTATTGATCGACTGACCGGCTTGCCCAGAGTGGGGGCCGATGCACGCGCTGGCACCAGGCGCCGCGGCAGGATTGCAGGCACAGTCATCACCACCGTCGAAACGTTTCGCCTGGCGGTAGATGCCCTGCGCGCCCATAAACTGCGCAGCTTTCTTACCCTGCTGGGCGTAATCCTGGCGGTAGCCACGCTGGTGGCGGTCATGAGCGTCGTCGCGGGCTTAAATTTTTATGTTGCGGAAAAAATCGCCAATCTCGGTGCCAACGTATACCTGGTGGACCGCTTCGGAATCATTACCAGCGAGGACGCCTGGATCAAAGCGCAAAAGCGTCCGCTGGTCACTTTGGAAGAGTACGAACGCCTGCGCGACAGTATGAAAACCGCCAGCCACGTTGCCGCCACGGATGATCGCACCATGGACGTGCGCTCCGGCAATGTTCTGCTGGAGAGCACGGATCTGACCGGGGTGACTCCGAACTACGCGGACATTCGCAATATCAATTTATCCGCGGGACGTTTTTTAACCGAAGGGGACGACCTGCACCACGCGCCGGTGGCCTTTGTCGGCACGGATGTGGTGAAGAAATTTTTCCCCACGGTCGATCCTATCGGCAAGACAATCCGCGCGGGAACGAACACCTATGAAGTGGTAGGAGTGGCCGGCGAAATTGGTAGCGCTTTCGGACAGTCGCAGGACAATTACATTCTTATCCCGCTGACCACCTACTACAAAGACTGGTACAAACCGACCGACTGGCTCACCATTTTTGTGCAGGCCCAGAATGCCGAGGTTATGGATGCTTCGCAGGACGAGGCGCGCATGCTGATGCGCGCATGGCGGCATCTTTCTTACGATGCGCCGGATAATTTCGCGGTGTTTGGATCGGCATCTATTATGGCGCTGTGGCAGCAAATTACCGGAAACCTGTTCGCCGTGGCGGTCAGCCTGACCGCGGTTTTTCTGGTGGTCGGCGGCATCGTGATTATGAACATTATGCTGGCCAGCGTCACCGAGCGTACCCGCGAAATAGGATTGCGCAGATCGCTGGGCGCCAGGAAAAAGCACATCGTCCTGCAGTTCATGACGGAATCGGCGGTATTGGCCGCGGTTGGCGGGATCATGGGCCTTACGCTGGCCTATGGCATCGTCGCTTTTGTGCGCGCGGTTACGCCCATCCCGGTGAAGACGCCGCTTAGCGCGGTAATTATTTCGCTGGGAGTCTCCACTGCGGTAGGACTTTTCTTTGGAATTTACCCGGCCATGCGCGCCGCGAAACTGGATCCTATCGAAGCGCTGCGCGCGGACGGCTGAGGCACACATATGGCGCAATCCAGCACGGAAAATTTAAAACAAGCCATGGACACGCTGCGGGCCCACAAAATGCGCAGCGCGCTCACGGTATTTGGCGTGGTGCTGGGCGTCAGCGTGATCATGCTGGTGTCCGCGCTGATCACCGGGTTCGACGAGCAAATTCAGGAAAACATCAAACAGTTTGGCGCCGACACCGCTTTCGTTTCGCGCTGGGATCAAGGCCCGCACAACCAAAACCGTCCGCTGGAAGAGCGCCTGCGGAAACCGCTCACGCTCGAGGATGCAGGAGCTTTGAAGGAGTCCTGCCCGGCCATAAAAAACGTGACGGTGTTTCTGACCTGGTGGGAAAAACCGCACACGGTGCGCACCAAAAGCGGAGAAGTCGCAGCGATAGATTTTCGCGGCGTTCAGCCGAATTTCGGCCAGGTATACGCCAACGCCGCGGTGCTGGCGGGGAGATTTATCGGCGAAGGCGACGATATCCATCGCGAGAAAGTAGTGATGCTGGGAGAAAACGTCGCGCCAGTGCTTTTTCCGGAAGGCGATCCGGTTGGCAAGGATGTGCTGATCGATGGCTCGGATTTTCGAGTAATCGGCGTGGTGGAAAAACCCAAGGGTGGTTTTGGAATGGGCGACGAAGACCGTCGTGTGCTGATTCCTTACAACACATTTCGTAAGGTTTATCCGGGCGCGTACGAAAATCAGATTCGCTTCCAGGCTTATCCGAACATGCTGGACCAGGCCGTGGATCAGGCCACCGAAGTACTGCGCCGCCGTCGCAACGTAGCCTACGACGCCAAAGATAGTTTTGCGATTCGCACCGCGCAGCAGGAAGTGGAGCAGTTTCACAGCATCGTGGGAATGGTCGCTCTGGCCGCAATCGTTCTCAGTTCCGTGGGCCTGCTGATCGGCGGCGTGGGCGTGATGAACATCATGCTGGTGAGCGTGACGGAGCGCACTCGAGAAATCGGAATCCGCAAAGCCATCGGCGCCAAGAGTAAAGACATCACCTGGCAATTTTTATTGGAAGCCATGACGCTTACCGGCGCCGGCGGGGTGATCGCGCTTGTATTGGTCAACGGCCTGGTGCTGTTGATTCGCGTAACGCTGGAATGGAAAGGCAGCGTGCCGGCGTGGGCGGTTATTGCCGGACTGGTTGTCAGTGTGGGCGTAGGACTTTTTTTCGGGGTGTGGCCGGCGATGAAGGCTGCGAAGCTCGATCCGGTGGAAGCGTTACGCTATGAGTGAGCGGTGAAACTTGAGGCTCCAAACGCCGACTCTGACCAAGCCACAACATCGTCTCTAAATTGCTTGAAGGCGATTGCTAGGGTGTTCTTCTCACTCATTTATAAATAATACCGAATTACGTTCCAAAAATTACAGGCACGTGAACGCAGGTTAGCGCATCGCTAACGCCCCTTTCGGCACGGTCCCGGGTGCGCTCGATGGCGCCGGTGATGCGGAACTTCTCGGCCAGATCACTTCCAGCGAAGTCTCATGCTTTACCAGCATTTTGGAGCGGCGATTTACGCGCACTTCCATGGAATTGGCGCCGTCGGCGTGCAGCTCGGAGATGTTTTCTTTCTGCACGGAAACGCTCTTGTCTCCGCGATACAGCACCACGCGCAGCGCATTTTCCCCAGGGGTAATCGGGCAGTTAAAGCGCAAAGTGTCGCCGCGATGCGAGGATTTCAACGGTGCGGTCAACAACAGGTTTTTTCCGGAGTACACGGCAAGCGTCTGGTCGGTGATTTCGGACATGACGTCGATGTGCAAAGTAGTTTGCTTCACTGCCGGAGCCGGCGGAGGGTTCAACACTGCTGCCGCAAGGGACATCTGCGGGTACTCCCCGAGTGGCAGCGCGGTCGTTAAATTGGACTGTGCCGGGCGAACAGATTTCGGTTTATTCGCGGTGGCAGCGTGACGCTCAGCAGCCGGGCGAACCGCCGGTGTGCTGGCGGTGATTTCATTCAACGCCGAGACGGACGAATCCGAGGTAACGGATGAGCTGACGTTTATAATCGAAGCATTGGAAGTGATCGTTTGCTGCGCGGCATAACTTGAAGGAGCCGCAAAGGAAGCAGTCACCGCCGCTGCCGCTACCGGTTGCATGCGCGAGTGGCGAAAGGCGATGGGCAGCAGCGACACGATCAAGAACGCCGCGCTTCCGATTATCCACATATCTCTGCGCTGCACTGGACGGTTCCACCACACGAGTGTGCTGCGTGCAGGCAATGGAATGCTATGGATGAGCTCCTCCAGCGAATAGCCAACGGATTCCAATGCGTCCGTGGCCCACAGATGCGCGCGCTGAATCGCTTGATCAAATTTTGAAACATTCGCGGAGGCTTCCTGTTCCGGTTGCTTTCCGCGCGCGAACGGATACAACGAAGCGCCAAGAGCTTCGGCGGTGGCGTAACGGTCGGCCGGATCCTTGGACAGGCAGCGCATGACGATATGATCGAAGGCCGGCGGCAGACTGGGGTTGTGATGCGACGGCGGCGGCGGGGTGATCGAAACGATTTGCGCGCAGACGGCGGTGACGGAACTGCCGGTGAAGGGGCGTACACCGGTGGCCATTTGATACAGGATGATGCCCAGTGAAAAAAGATCCGAGCGCATGTCCTGGGTGTGTCCGAGAATTTGTTCCGGAGATAGATACGCGGGAGTCCCCAGCAAATTTCCCGAAGTGGAAACTTGCGTGGCGAACCGCGCGATGCCGAAGTCGCCAAGTTTTACCTGGCCGTCCTTAGTGACCAGAATATTGGCTGGCTTTACGTCACCGTGAATAATTTTAGCGCGGTGTGCGCGGGCCAGAGCTGCGCTGAGATCGGCGCCCCACACTGCGACCTTTTCGAGCGGCAAGGGCCCGCCATCCAAAGCCTTCTCCAACGTTTTCCCTTCGACGTACTCCATCACGAAATACGGCACGGAGTCGCTGTCGATGCCGACGTCGTAAAGGCCGACGATAAACGGATGCGCGAGTTGCCCGATGATCTGTGCTTCACGGAGGAATTGTTTTTGTAGATCGCCGGAGCCGAAACCGTGAAGAAAGGTCTTGAGCGCAACGGTGCGGCCAATCAATGTGTCGCGGGCTTTATCCACGCGGCTGGTAGCGCCGGTTCCGAGCGTTTCGATAATTTCGTAACGACCTTGCAGAGTGGACATAGGTTCCTTCACCAGGCGAGCGAGCGTACCGCCTGCATGACGAAGTGTGAAGAAATGGCCTGCTGCCGCCAATGACCCAAAAGTTCCGATAAGGAAAACTTTTGTACTTGCCCTAAAGGTCTAAGGTGATTGGTTGAGGAAGGAAAATGGTCCGGAAGTTGTAGTAGAAGAAGCGATTATGAGGCGGAGCGTGAAAGCCTCGCGGCGCGCGCTCCGAAACTGGAGGGTTGAGGGTCAGGCTGCGAAACGGATTTTCTTCGCGCGAACGGATAAAGGTCGGCGGCCAGCGCGTCTCCCGATGCGTAGCGCGATGTCGGGTCTTTTGCGAGGCAGCGGGAAATGAGTTCGTCGAAAGGCGTCGGCAACATAGGATTCGCGTGCGATGGAGGAAGCGGTACGGAAAATGGATCGTGCCCGCGGGCCACGCGGTTGCCGATAATTTCCAGAACTTCGTAACGACCGACTTGAACGGAATCCTTCTGGCTTGCGCGGAACGCCCTCGATGACACCGAGTGCGAGGCGCCCTGTATTGGATTCCATTACACAATTCAGGCACGACGATGGCAAGGGTACGTCGGTACTACTTTCGTGTGCACGTGAGGAAGAGTTTTAAATCTGAACCAACTGCGCGATCAGTTCGTTTTCGGAGCCTGCACGATGGGTAGAGGCGATTTGGAATCCTGCAGATAGGCGAAGGCCGGAGCGGAAGTGAGGCGAGCGGGGAAATCGCGCACAAAAGATTTCATCGCAGGGTGCCAGAAACCGTTGAAGCCGAAGGTGTTCATTTCGTGCATGGCCTGCTCGACGGGCCATTTTTGCATGCTCATGCGGTAGGTCGCCACGAAAACGCCGGTGCGGTCTTCGCCGAGCAGGCAGTGAACGAAGATTTTTTGCTGGGGATCGTCGCGGAAGAGCGACAGAAACTGGACCACTTCTTCGTTGGTGGGAGCGGCGAAGCCGGCGATGGGAATATGAACGAACTTCATGCCGAGTTTTTCCGATTCCCTTTTCTCCCACTCGGCTTTGGCGCGATCTTCCGCGCGCAGATCGACGATGGTGGTGATGCCGAGTTTTTTTAATTCCTCGAGGCCCTGTTGATTGGGTTGCGCGCCGCGAAAAAATGCGTCATTGATCTTGCCAGGATTGGGAATGCCACGGATTTTCAGCTTGTCGCCGTACGCGGACGACATCACTGAAGGAGTGATGGTTTTGGAGGCTTCCTGCGCGAAAAAGCGGGTGGGCGCAAGAAACACACACAACCACGGTAGGTAGATGCGAGCCCGCATACAGGTTTGATGCGAACAGCTGATGGAACGATTGAGGAAGATTTCTATGAGTGAATATAAGAGAGCGCGCGCGCGCGATCACGACCTCGCTTCTAAGTCTTTGCGGCGTTTGGGGATACGGAAGGGTACCACTACTTATAGACAGATTAATCACAGCGACCATAACATTTTGCGGATTTTTACATTTACTCTGCTATTTTTGCTTGACAGTAATTTCGCGCGGGTCGATACTGCGAATCCAGATTCGGGGATGTGCATACGCCAAGCGAACCACAGTCGAGGGTCACAACGGTCCGTTTGGGGTTCACCACACCAAACCGGGTTCTAAGCGAAAAACCAAGCGCGAAGTAGCCGTTCCGTGCCTGCATTGGCGGCGCGGCATATGCTGTGCTGGCTGCAAGGGTTTTGAACAGCCAGCTTGGCAGAGCGTTCGCATTTTATTTTTGAAACGTTCGGACGGCAAGCTGGGCAGCGGGATTTTTTGACCAACGGTGAATTGCTCTCGTTGATTTTCATTATCTGAGGCTGTGCTGTTTTAAATGCTGGAAGCACGATAAAAAATTATAGGGTTCCCTGCCCGGGGCCTTGGAGGATTAGATGGCAACCGTGAAATCCGCACTGAACGGCAAATCTCTGGAGACCAGCGTGAACCCGGGGAGTACTCCGTCGAGTACAGGCAAGGGACTGATGTTCCAGAGATATTTCACGGATGGCAGGAATTCTCCGTTCGATGCGGTCGAGTGGGAGAAGCGCACGGCGCTGATCGGCAATGAAAAGGGTGTAACGATTTTTCGCCAGGAAGGCGTGGAAGTACCGAAGAGCTGGTCGCAAACGGCCACCAATATCGTTACCAGTAAATATTTTCATGGAAAGCCCGGGTCGCCGGAGCGCGAAGGGTCCGTGCGGCAGCTCATCAGCCGGGTCGTGAACACCATTGTGCGCTGGGGCCAGGAAGGCGGATATTTCGCGGATGATGCTTCGCGCGACGCTTTCCGCGACGAGCTTACGCACTTGCTGGTCGAACAGAAAATGAGTTTCAACTCGCCGGTATGGTTCAACGTGGGCGTGCAAGCCAAGCCGCAATGCTCGGCATGCTTCATCAATTCCGTTAAAGACACCATGGAATCGATCATGGGACTGACGCGCACGGAAGGCATGTTGTTCAAGTGGGGCTCCGGCACGGGAACAAACTTCTCCAGTTTGCGCGGCAGCAAGGAAACCTTGTCGGGCGGCGGGATCGCGTCGGGTCCGGTCAGCTTTATGAAGGGTTTCGATGCGTTTGCCGGCGTGATCAAGAGCGGCGGAAAAACGCGGCGCGCGGCGAAGATGGTGATTTTGAATGTCGATCACCCGGACATCGTGGAATTCATCGAGTGCAAGCGGAAAGAAGAGCGCAAGGCCCACGTACTGATCGAGCAGGGCTACGACTCGGCCATCGACGGCGACGCGTACAGCTCCATCTTTTTCCAGAACGCCAACCACTCGGTGCGCGTGACCGATGAGTTCATGCACGCGGTGGTGGAAGATAAAGACTGGTGGACAAAAAACGTAATCGACGGGCAGCCCGCCGATAAATTACGCGCCCGCGACCTGATGCTCAAGATTTCCGATTCGACGTGGCACTGCGGCGATCCGGGCATGCAATACGACACCACCGTGAATCGCTGGCACACTTCCAAAAATACCGCGCGGATTAACGCCTCCAATCCATGCAGCGAATATATGTTCCTGGACGATACGGCGTGCAACCTGGCGTCGCTGAATTTGATGAAGTACGTGAATAACAGCGGACAGTTCGATGTCGCGGCATTCCGGCACGCGGTGGACGTAACCATCACGGCGCAGGAGATCCTGGTGGACAATGCCAGCTATCCCACGCCGCAAATCGCGGAAAATTCTCACAACTTCAGACCACTGGGTCTGGGCTACGCAAATCTTGGCGCGCTGCTGATGTCCATGGCGCTGCCGTATGACTCCGATGAAGGACGCGATGTTGCAGGCGCGATCACTGCATTGATGTGCGGCGAAGCGTATGCGCAATCCGCGCGCGTGGCGGAAAAGATGGGACCGTTCCCGGGTTATGCGGTGAACGAAGAACCGATGCTGGACGTGATCCGCATGCATCGCGATGCCATGCGCGGAATCAAACCCGACCATGTGCAACCGGAACTTTTCCTGGCGGCGCAGGATTCGTGGGATACGGCGCTAACGCACGGCGAAAAGTTTGGATACAAGAACGCGCAGGTCACCGTGTTGGCTCCGACCGGCACTATCGGCTTCATGATGGATTGCGACACCACCGGCATCGAGCCGGACCTTGCACTGGTGAAGTACAAAAAGCTGGTGGGCGGCGGCTTAATCAAAATCGTGAACAACACCGTGCCCGAAGCGCTGTTGCGCCTGGGTTATAAACCGGAACAGATGAACGAAATCGTTTCGCATATCGACAAAAACGGAAAAATCGAGGGCGCGCCGTATCTTAAGCCCGAGCATCTCCCCGTGTTCGATTGCTCGCTGGCACCGGCGGGCGGCGGACGTTCCATCGCGTGGACCGGCCACGTGAAGATGATGGCCGCAGCGCAGCCATTTTTGTCCGGCGCGATTTCAAAGACCATCAACATGCCCGAGGAATCCACCGTCGAAGACGTGATGGACGCGTACATTGAATCGTGGAAGCTGGGGCTGAAGGCCGTGGCGGTGTATCGCGACAATTCGAAGCGCTCGCAGCCGCTGTCTGCTGCCGGAATGAAGAAAGATGACAAGAAGTCGGAAGCCGCGGTAGTGGAAGCGCTGCAGCAGGAATTGTTCGCACGCGCGCAACGCGAAAAAATGCCCGCGGAGCGCGCATCGGTCACCCACAAGTTCAGCGTCGGCGGCCACGAAGGTTACATCACCGTGGGCATGTACGACGATGGACGTCCGGGAGAAATTTTCATCAAGATGTCGAAAGAAGGGTCCACGCTGTCGGGCGTGATGGACGGCCTGGCGCTGACCGTTTCGATCGGGTTGCAGTACGGCGTGCCGCTGAAAGTGTACGTGGACAAACTCTTGAACACGCGCTTTGAGCCTTCGGGGATCACTGCGAATCCGAAGATTCGTTTTGTTTCTTCGGTGCTGGATTACATCGCACGCTGGCTGGGCGGCCGTTTTATTTCGGCGGATTACCTGAAGCTGAATGGCACGCCGATGCAGGAAATGGCCGCGGCGGCTGCGCCGGCTCCTGCCGTGGTGGCGCAGGCTCTTGCGGCGCTGCCGGTGCCGAGCGGTTCGTCGTCAAAACCCAGCAACGCACATGAGGGCGCGCCGACGTGCTCGGAGTGCGGCATGTTGATGGTTCCGAACGGGGCCTGCTACAAGTGCGAAAACTGCGGGAGCACCAGCGGTTGCAGCTGAGATTGCAGCGCGCGGCGAGGGCCGCAACTAGATGAGCATTTTCCCTCTGGGATGGGGGCAGGCTACGCAGCCTGCTCCAGTGCAATCAGTTCCGGATGGAGAAGGCGCCCCAGTCTCTGAAATAAACGGCGCTGCAGAGTCTGCGGCGATTCACGCCGGAAACAGCGGACCGCAGTCACTTGATTCTTCTTGTACGCAATCTCCAGCATTGCAATCCGCAAGCGTAGCCACGTCGCAAAATCCAGCCGCGTCGCAAACGCGTGGATTTCTGCACATCGTGCGTCATGGCGCAGGACCTTTCGCGATTTATGTGGTGACCTACTGTCGATTGAACAATGACCACGGTGCCGGCGGTAGCGTCGGAGTAAGTCCAAAACCGGTGCTGGCGGAAGGCGCGACATTGCTGATCGAACTGCTGGAACGGCTGGGCGTGGACTTCAAGCGCCATGAAGTACGCGGCGCGATGGAAGACATTCTGCGACTGGGCTCCGCCAACATTCCTGACCTGTGGCTGAGCGATGAACAAATGCTGGAGAAGGGCCTGGTCGAAAGTTAAACGGTGTTTGCGTTAGAATGCGCGGCGAGAAATTTGCGGGACGCGATTTTTTAATTATTGCCGAGCGAGGTTGGCCGCTGAATCGCCAACACATCGCGAGCGAGCTGTGCAATTCCGGTTTATCTCAATAAAAATTGAATAGGTAACGCGCCTAGCGCGGCCGCAATTGTGGAAGGCGCGAAGTAAGCGGCCGCGGGCGCATGCGGAACCGCGGGCCCAGTGGCGGCGGCACGTTGCGTTGCAGATCGCCGCAACAGGGGCAGATGCCCTGGTTGGAGGTTGCGGCGGTGGCATCGGCGCGCAACCAGTGCCCGCGAGCTTCACATAACGGGTTGATGCATTGCACTGTAAACCCCGGCAAATACTGCATCGCTGTTCCCCCAGTTGGTGTGACGTGTTGAGTTAACGCAATGGTCCAGGCTTTTGCCGCAAAATCCCGTGGAATGCGATGGAGTTTGTACGTTCAGCGCCTTGGTGTCAATAGAAAAGGCCTACTAGATGTAGTGGGGGACTTGCTATCTGTGGAAAAGCCAGGCGCGGCGGGAAGGCCACTGAAACAAACCACGTTAAATTCCAATTGTCGCTGAGGCTAAGGTTTCGCGGGAGGTGCGGGGTTATCAGGGGCTTTGGCGGCTGGCGGCGTATGCTGCAGTTCCTGCAAGGCGGCGAGACGCATTTTCAAACGATCGATGTCCTGCTGTTTGTCGTTGATCTGTTTCTGCTGCGTGTCGAGCGCCGATTTGCCGGCGGTGTCATGCACGTAATCGGGATTGGAAAAATAGGTATCCTGCTTTAGCGCGAGATCGCGCTTCAGAAAATCAGCGTCCTGTTCGGCGATTGCGATGGTGTCTTTCAGTTTGGCAATTTCAGGGTCATCGGATGACGCAGGTTTGGTAGCCGGGTCGGTTCTCTCCGAAGCGGAAATTTGCGCTGCTGCAACGGCATCCTGCGTGGGTGCTTGGGTTTCGAGTTTGGCCGGTGCGTCGACGGTCAAGCCTTGCGCGCCGGGTTTCACATTTTTGCGATCGAGATCGTCGTCGGTGATGACTTTGGAAGCCTTGGTAGCACCCTTCGCCTGCTCCCGGGAGCGTCGCGCGGCATCCGCAATGGATTGCGAATCGGAAGTCGTCTGGTCCTGCGATTGGTGCGCGGGCCGGGGAGCGCCTGACAGCGAGATTACGGCGGCAAATGAAAACGCTAGCATCGCTAAAGCCCATCGGGACAGCGCTGGCACGGATTTTCGGAGTGACATAGAACCTCTTGCCGATCCAATCATTCAATTCCCAACATACGCTTAACCGCGTGGGTGTGCCAATTCGCAGGTGAAGTGCGGACTCGAATCAGGCAACGGCAGGGCACCCATGGACTGGTCTTCGACACGTGATTGTTCCGAAGCATCATCGTTGCGAAAACGCTTATACTGACCATTGAACTAAAAGCGATAAATTGTTTTGCGAAGGACTCCCGCTTGAGATTGCCACTTTGCTTTGCGGTAGTTTTCATTTTTGCGGCAAGCGCACCGAACCTGCGAAGTCAGGAGCTGATTACGTCGCCGCCACCGCTGATAAAACCAAACGCGCTGATGGGCACGACGGCATCTTCCGACAGCGCAACCGTGGCTGCGTCCAGTCGCGACGAACATCGTTTCTGGGACCGGAAAAATGACTGGCTCTTTGCGGGAGTCGCGGCGGGCCGAACGCTGGATTATTTTTCCACATTGAATTTTCGCCGGCGGGGACACCAGGAAGTTTTTCTGACCAACGACATTGTCGACAATCACGCGGGGTTCGCGGTTATTGAAGCGGCAAGTACCGGCGCTTCCGTCGGGGCATCTTATATTTTTCACCATTATAGACATCACAAACTGGAACGCTGGACCTCCATCGTGCACATCGGGCTGGCGACCAGCGGAGCGGTACGAAATTATTCTCTGAAGACGGTGCACTGAGGTGGGAACATTGCGCAGCGGGTGGAGTCGGTATATCGGCGCGCGCCATTTCTTTCTGGGTTTAGTTTTTTCTCTTTGCTTCGCGCCACCACATACCCTGGCGCGCGGCTTCTTGGCGCAGGATTTGCAGCACACGCAAACGGCGAAGCCCGCGGCCAAGAGTTCTCCTGAAAGTTCGGATTCGCCGCGCACCCGCCCGGCACAAACGCCGCCTCCGACACAAACGGAAACGGATCAGTACACTCTGTCGCATGACCGCTACGAAAAAGCGGTCTCCTATTCCCGCGCGGGTTACACGCTGTATTTCATCTCGTATTTCCTGGGCGCATTGGTACTGCTGCTACTCCTGCGACTGGGCGTCGCTGCCAAATTTCGCGATATCGCCGAATCCGTGACCGATAAAAAGTGGCTGCAGGGTCTGATTTTTGTTCCGTTGCTGATCCTCGCAATGGATTTGGCTGATCTTCCTGTGAGCATTTACTGGCATACGCTTTCCCTGCGCTATCAACAATCGATTCAACGCTGGGGATCGTGGCTGGTGGACTGGCTGAAGGCGGAAGCGTTGGGCATAGGACTGGCGGTAATTCTGGCGCTGATCCTGCACGTGGTTATGCGCAAGAGTCCAAGGCGCTGGTGGTTTTATTTCTGGGTGGCGGCGCTTCCGATCCTGTTGTTTTTCTTTTTTATCAGCCCGTGGTTCATCGATCCGCTGTTCAATCATTTTGAGCCTTTAACCGGCGAGCATCCGGAGCTGGTAACTTCCATCGCGAATCTGACGCAGCGCGCGGGGATTCCGATTCCGGCGGACAGAATGTTCCTGATGAAAGCCAGCGAGAAAACCAATGCGATCAATGCGTATGTAACAGGACTGGGCGCGTCGAAGCGGGTAGTGATCTGGGATACCACGCTGAATAAGACCACGAATGACGAAGCTTTGTTCATCGTCGGTCACGAGCTGGGGCACTACGTTCTGGGGCACGTGCTCACTGCTTTTGTGTTTTTCGGAGCGGCGCTGCTGCTGGCTTTGTATTTAATGTTCCGCGGGTTGCACTGGGCGTTGCATCGCTGGTCCGTAGATTGGAAGATTCACAGCGCCGAGGACTGGGCGTCGCTCGCGGTACTTTTATTGATCCTGCAAATTTTGTCGTTTGTGTCGTCGCCGATTGTGAACGGATTCAGCCGTATGCAGGAACATGCTGCCGACGTATACGGGTTGGAAGTGATTCACGGCGTCGTGCCCAACTCCGAGGAAGTAGCCGCGCATGGATTTCAGGTGCTGGGTGAGCTGGATCTCTCCGATCCAAATCCTCCGCCGTTCATCACCTTCTGGCTGTACAGCCACCCGCCGCTGGCGGAACGGCTGGTGTTTGCGCACAGTTATGATCCGTGGTCTAAGGGCGAGTCACCGAAGTATGTGAAGTAGTCTGCCGCGGTGCTTTTCTGCCGGTTGCCCGCCTGGTAACCGCCGGTGCTTACTGGCGGGCCGCATGGCACGTCTGATTTAAATAGAAGCCCGTACAATAGATAGATACCGATGGAAATTGACAAGACTACAGTTGCGTCTGGCGAGCCTGGGCCCAAGGGTGTTCCGGACACGACGCCCGCGGAAAAGATTTTCCTGAACGCCGAAGGACTGCGCGCGGGTTGGCGATTGTTACTTTACGTGGCGTTTGTGGCGGGATTTTTTCTGGGTTTTAAAGTTCTGCTGATGCACATGCTGAAATCCACGCCCGGCCTGTTTTCAGTACGCAAACTGTTCTTAATGGAAGTGATCAGCTTCACTGCGGTATTCGGCGGGGCGATCTTGATGTCGCTCATCGAGAAACGTCCGGTGGGAATGTATGGATTGCCGGTGCGAGGAGCGTTTGGGAAATTGTTCTGGCAAGGGTGCCTGCTGGGCTTGCTGGAAATCAGCCTGTTGATTGGGATCATTCATTTGTTCGGCGGATATTCGTTTGGGACGCTTGATTTGCACGGCGCGGCGATCCTGCACTGGGGCGTGTTGTGGGCGATTTGCTTCGTGTTCGTCGCGCTGTTTGAGGAATTTTTGTTTCGCGGATATACATTATTCACGTTGAGCTCGGGCATGGGTTTTTGGCCCGCTGCGGTTTTGCTTTCGCTGCTGTTCGCGGGCGTGCATCTAGAAAATAACGGCGAAGGACGCATCGGCGTGGCGGCGGTTTTCATTGTGGGGATGCTGTGGTGCCTCACGGTGCGGCGGACCGCAAGCCTGTGGCTCGCGGTGGGAATGCACGCGGCATTCGATTTTGGAGAGACGTTTCTTTATTCCGTTCCAGACAGCGGCATGCTGTTTCCCGGTCACCTGTCGAACGCCACGCTGCACGGGCAGCTGTGGCTGACCGGTGGGTCGGCCGGGCCGGAAGCCAGTCTCATCGACTTTTTACTCATGGTTGCGCTGTTTTACGTGATTCACCGGCTCTATCCCGCCGTTCCAAAACAACCGCACGACGAACTGCGCGGCGATTACCGCACCAATTCCGAAGCGAACACCAATCTAACGCCCTGACGTTTGGCGTCGGGCAATGCTTCCCGGAGCGCCTGCAGCGTTGCGGTGTGCGCATGCCCGATGGCAATCGCGGATTTTTTGTTTACAGCTTCACGGATGGCGAGGGCGATCTGCTTGCGGACCGCGGCCACGGTTTCCACGTCGTCGAGAAATGGCACGTTGCGAAATCCCGCGCGTACTCCGAAACGGTGCGCGGTGTCGTACGCAATGGTTGCGGTGCTGGTGCGGCTATCGACGTAAAAAAGTTTGCGCTCCCGCAGAATGGGCATCAGCTGCGACATTAATTTCGCGTCCGCGGTGGATTGTGAGCCCTGATGATTGTTTACGCCGACAACGCCGGGAATGCTGTTGAGAAATTGCGTGAGCAGCGCGGAAATCGCCGCCTCAGACATACCGGCGTGCAGTTCGTGCGGCTCCGGCGGCGCTTTGCCCAGCGATTGCATCGGGAGATGCAACATGACTTCGCGCTTCAGGCGATGCGCCTGCTCGGCGATTTCCTGGGAATGAACGTGATTTGGAAGAATGGAAACGGTAAGCGGGTACGGCATGGCGAAAATCGCTTCGGCCGCGGCGCGATCGTTGCCGAGGTCATCGAGAATGATGGCCAGCCTGGCAGGAGCGATTTTTTCCGCTGCCGGCGAGGACTCCGAGGGGTGTGACGCGGTGGCTTCGCTGATGTGGATATGAATAGTGTGAGTGATAACGCCGGCGTGGCGATACGTTAGTGAAAGTATGTCCACGGTTTGTGAGCGAGGTTGACCGGCGCGCGACCCTTGAGATTCTTGTGGAGGAGGCGAAGGATCAAGGGTTAAAGCGTGGGAAGTGGCCACGGCACCGAGCGCTTGCAACAAGCGGGGGATCGACGGCGGAAGCTCCGTGCCATTACGATTCTGGAAAATGCGTATCTCGATGTGGTCTTTGGAATTCGGAAGCTTTTCGAAGGCGCGCAATTCGCTGCGAACTTCGGAACCGGGCGGTGCGGCGGCAGTTGCGGCAGCCACAAATTCGTGGGTGATGCGATGGATGTCTTCTACTTCAAGGCGTTTTTCACGGTGCCGTTTGCAGCCGCAGCAAAGGACTGCCAGCAAGCCGAGAAGCGCGGCTAATTTTACTGCGTGTGAGTTACTTCGTGGAGAACCGCTGGCTTCAAAACTTCGGCGCACTGAAAATCAGGCGGCTTTCTTTACCGGCGTCTTCAACATCTCGAGGGCTTTGCGGTAGATGGAATCCTCGGGCGAAAGCGGCCGAGGCCCCTGCGGAGTTTCTTTCTTCGGCGCAGTGGCGCTGTCTTCCACGTCGGAATCATCTTCGGCGGTAAGGTGCACGACCTCGGTTGGGGCCACGCCTTCTTCGATAATGGATTTGCCGCTGGGATTGTAATAGTTGGCGGTGGTCAAAATCAGCGCGGCGCCATCATCGAGGGTAATCAGTTTTTGTTCCGAGGCAAGCCCAAAGGTGCGTTCGCCGACAACGTCGCCGCGGTGATTCGCCACGATTGCAGAAGCCAGAACCTCGGCGGCGCCGGAGGTGCTGCCGTCGATCAAAATGGAGACGGGTCCTTTCCAGGCCACCTGTTTCGGCTCGGCAGAAAAAACCTGCGCAGATACGGTTTGCCCTTTTAGCGTGGCAAGAGTGCCAGACGGGACGAATAAGCGGGCGACCGAAATGGCTTCCGACGTTTGGCCGCGGCCGCATTCGCGCAAATCCAGGATGAGGTTATGCACGCCCTGCTTTTCGGCTTCGAGCAAGCGCGCGCGGATTTCGTCAGCGCGCCCGGCATCGAGAGAAACCAGACGCAGAACCAGCGTGTCCGCTTCCGCTTTCTGGGTGATCATTTTGGCGGGAACCAGTTTTTCGCGCACGACATCCACATCATCGGGAGTAGCTTTTCCTCGCCGGATGACCGCGACCTTAACGTCAGTGCCCGGCTGCCCGGTGAGCAAATTCATCGCCTGGCCCACGGACATATCGCGGGTGGTAAATCCGCCGACGGATTCAAAAATATCGCCGCTATGAATGCCGGCCTTCGCGCCTGCGCTATCCGGTAGAACGGAAACGACGATTACGTATCCGAAACGCTTGCTGAGGGTGATTCCGCTTTCGCCGGTGCCGGAGTTCTGAATTTTTTTCTTGTATTCGTCGTACTCGCGCGGGGTCAGATAACTGGACTGGGTGTCGAGGGATTCGAGAAGGCCGTGCAGCGACCCGGCCGTGACGGTGCGCATGTTGGGTTCGTCGACGTAATCCTGCTGAATTTTCTGCAGGACCTCTCCAAATACGGTCAGCGATTTGTAGGCTTTGTCGTCGGGAGTGCGGCCCAGAAGGTGGCCGATACCCGCATAGCAGAATATCGCTACCGATACACAAACCAAGCCAATGCGTGCCACTCGGTTCATTGCTCCACCTATTGGAAAGTCACAGGAAAGTATAACACCGCTCAATTATGGGACGCGCCGCGAAAGAGAAAGGAAGCCCGGGACGAGTTTTGGGATTTAGAAGGGTCAGGGCGGTGAAGCGTGACGAGTGAAGGCTAGAGGTGATTGGCGTTAGTCCAAGGCTAAAGAGACACGCCACAAGGTAATTTGATGCTATTTAACCACACGGTGAAATTTGTGCACCATGGATGTGATTTTAAGTTTATGATAACAAAGGAGAAAATCAGATCCAGCTGGCCTGCAATCTGCTCTATTAACATGACCCATGTTCCAGACGACCATCAATTCTTCGGCTGCTACAGAAGGTGTGGGCCTCCACACCGGGGTGTTCGGACATGTGCGCCTGGTTCCGGCACCCGCCGAGACGGGCATCGTGTTCCGCCGCACGGACCTGGATAATTTCCCCATAGAAGCGCAGGGCCACAACGTCGCGCGCGTCAGCTATGCCACCAGCTTGATGAAACAAGGCGTGTTGCTGTCGACCACCGAGCATCTGCTGGCGGCGATTTATTCCTGCGGAATCGACAACATATATATAGATATCGATTCGATCGAAATTCCCATCCTGGATGGGTCGGCTGAGCCGTTTATGCAAATGCTGGAGCAGTGCGGCATACGCAAGCTGCGGCGCAGGCGGCGGTTTTTAAAGGTAGTGCAGCCGTTGGAAGTGTCCGAGGGCGACCGGCGGATCGGGATTTACCCGGCCGATGAGTTTCGCGTGCGATGCTATGTGGATTTTGAGCATCCGATGGTTGGACAGCAGGAGTTTGAGATGGCTGTCAATGCGGAGAGTTTTCGCCAATTGCTCGCTCGCGCGCGGACGTTTTGTTTCGAACGGGATATTCAGCCGCTGCGGGCGATGGGCTTGATTCGCGGAGGTTCGCTGGAGAATGCCATCGTTTTGACGGACCACGGCGTGATGAATGGGCCGCTGCGGTTTCCCGACGAGTTCAGCCGGCACAAGGCGCTCGATCTGATCGGGGACCTGGCGCTGGTTGGTTTGCCGCTGCTGGCCCGCGTGGAGGCCTACAAGGCTGGGCACGCGCTGCACACGCAGCTGGTCAGCCGGCTGCTCGGCGATCCATCGCTCTGGACGATTACTACCGCCGAGGCTTCCGCCAGTGAGTTCGATTCCCCGGTGTCGAGCCTGTCGGCCGCGCCTGCCGCTGATTAGAGATTCGCCGCGATTGTTACATCCCTCCGTTGCGAAATTCAGGCTGCTCCCGCAAACTGAGTTCGATTCCTATGCCCAATAAAGATCTTGCCGTAGTCGTACTCGCTGCCGGAAAAGGCACGCGCTTGAAGTCCAGCATGGCGAAGGTGCTGCATCGCGCGGGCGGACGAACGCTGGTGGAGCAGGTGGTGCGCGCCTGCGCCATTTTGAAAGCGAAAAAAACCATTGTGGTCGTTGGGCACCAAGCCGAGCAGGTTGCCGCGGCGGTGGAAGGCGCGGACGCGACGATTGTTCTGCAACAGCCGCAGCACGGGACAGGTCACGCCATGCAAGTGGCGCGGCGCGCGTTGGGAAATGCGAGGCTGGCGATTGTGCTCCCGGGAGATGCGCCGTTGGTGCGACCCGAGACGCTGAAAGCTTTGCTGGCTACGCATCGCGCGGCCAACGCCGCGGCGACGATTCTTACTGCGGTGGTTGGGGATCCCAGCGGATACGGCCGGATTTTGCGAAAGTCGGAAACCGCGGTGTCGGCGATCGTGGAGGAATCGCAACTTACCGACGAACAGCGCGAGATCAACGAAATTAATTCCGCGATTTATTGTTTCACGTTGGAGAAACTGTGGCCCGCGCTGTCGCAGGTGAAACCCAATAATAAACATCGCGAGCTGTACCTGACGGATGCGGTGGCGTTGCTGGCGGCGAAGGGCGAAACGGTCCTGGCACAGGTGGCGGCGGATTCGCGCGAAGTTTTGGGTTGCAACACGCGGGCCGATCTTGCGGACGTCGATCGCATATTTCGCGAGTGGAAACGCGCGGAACTGATGGATGCGGGCGTAACAATCCAATTACCGGAAACGGTGTTGATTGACCCTGAGGTGGTTGCGGGTGAAGACACGGTGATTGAGCCCGGCGTGCAGTTGCTGGGCAAAACTAAAATTGGCGCGCGATGCACCATCCGGGCCGGGAGCGTATTGAGCGACGCAATTCTTGGCGACGATGTGGTGGTCGAGGCGCATTGCCTGGTGGCGGATAGCCGGCTGGACGATCGCGTGATGATTGGGCCGTTTGCGCGATTGCGCGCGGGAAATCACTTGAAGGCGGATGTACGCATCGGGAATTTCGTGGAGTTGAAGAAAAGCACCGTCGGCGAGGGGACCAAGGCGATGCATCTGTCGTACTTGGGTGATGCGAAGATCGGGGCCAAAACAAATATTGGCGCGGGCACAATTACCTGCAATTACGATGGATTTCACAAGCACCCCACCAGCATTGGCAGCAAAGTTTTTATCGGCAGCGATTCGGCGCTGGTTGCGCCGGTGAGAGTTGGAGACGGCGCCTTCATCGCGGCGGGATCGGTGATTACGGAAAATGTTCCGGCGGATGGCCTGGGGATCGGGCGCGGGCGGCAGGTGAATAAAGCGGGTTGGGCTTCGCGGAAGCGGCGCGAGTTGGCAGCGGCAGCGCGGCCCGAGAAGGTCGGCAGGAAGAAATCACGGCGAGCGGTGAAAAAGCGGCGCCGCTGACGGGTCGTGTTTTTTGCGCCGCATCATCGCACATTGACTAACTCATTTCGTCCCAATACCCGTAATTGTTCCATTTAGTTGCAAGAGACCGCTCATCCCGGCTTTCCGGCAAGCACGGTCGAGCAATTCCCTGCACTGTGTTAAAATAGCGTTTCCCCAAATGCCGCAGGGAGCCGCCACCGCATGAAATTTGGAGTCGTTGTCTTTCCCGGATCCAATTGCGACCACGATGCTTTCTACGCGATAAGCAATGTCCTGCAACAGCCAGTGGAGTTTATCTGGCACCAATCGGAAAATTTAGCGAACTGCGACGCGGTGATTCTGCCGGGCGGTTTTGCGCATGGCGATTATCTACGCACCGGCGCGATTGCGCGCTTTTCTCCGGTGATGAAGTCGGTGGAAAAGTTCGCCAAGAGCGGCGGGATGGTTCTGGGGATTTGCAACGGATTTCAAATTCTTCTGGAGGCGGGACTGTTGCCGGGCGCGGTAATGCGCAATATGGGTTTGCGGTACATCTGCCGGCACGTGCATATTCGCGTGGAAGAAACATCTACGCCGTTTACGCAAGCCGCGAAGCACGGGCAAGTTCTGAAAATTCCCATCGCGCACAACGACGGAAATTATACCTGCGATGAGAAGACGCTGGCGGAATTGCGCGCGAATCATCAGATTGTGTTTCGCTACACCACGGCGGACGGCAAAGACGATGCAGCGGGCAACCCGAATGGGTCGATGGAAAACATCGCGGGAATCTGCAGCCGCGAGCGTAATGTGGCCGGATTGATGCCGCATCCGGAACGCGCGGTGGAAGCGGCGCTCGATTCGGCCGATGGACTGGTGGTGTTTCGCTCGATGGTGGAAGCGCTAGTGAGCGCGGCGAAGGCGACGGCTTAAAAATCGATGAGTTTCAGGGTTGATCGTTTCGAATCTGATCAGCGCAGTGAAAATGTTCGGTTCCACGTTTAAGTCCAGGGAAAATAAATTGGCGACAGCTAGTGCGGAAATCAAGGTGACGGCGGAGATCGCCGCGGAGCATGGACTTTCCGCGCAGGAATACGCACGGGTGCAAGAAATTCTGGGACGCGATCCGAATATCACGGAGCTGGGAATTTTCAGCGTGATGTGGAGCGAACATTGCTCGTATAAATCGAGCAGAGTACACCTGAAGCGCCTGCCGGTGCGCGGAAAATTAGTGGTGCAGGGGCCGGGCGAAAACGCCGGAGTCGTCGACATCGGCGACGGGCTGGTGGCGGCATTCAAAATCGAATCGCACAACCATCCGAGTTTCGTGGAGCCCTTTCAAGGCGCGACCACCGGAGTCGGCGGAATTTTGCGCGACATTTTTACCATGGGGGCGCGGCCGATCGCGGTGCTGGACTCGTTGCGCTTCGGGCCCATTACCGCGGACGGCCCAGCCGCTATGGCGCCGAGCGCGGAAGTGATTGCCAAGAACAAGCGGATTCTTGACGGCGTGATTCGCGGCGTTGCGAATTACGGGAATTGTTTTGGCGTGCCCACCGTCGGCGGAGAAGTTTCGTTTGAGCCTTGCTATTCGCAGAATCCGCTGGTGAACGCACTGGCGCTGGGAATCGCGAAGAAGGAAGATTTATTTTTTGCCAAGGCGCGCGGGACGGGCAATCCCGTAATTTACGTGGGGGCAAAAACGGGACGCGACGGAATTCACGGTGCGTCACTGCTGGCATCCGCGGAGTTTACGGAAGAATCGCAGCAGAAGCGGCCAAATGTGCAAGTTGGCGATCCGTTCGTGGAAAAACTGCTGCTGGAAGCGTGCCTCGAAGCCATGGCCACCGGCGCGGTGGTGGCCATACAGGATATGGGCGCGGCGGGCTTGACGTGCTCGACTACGGAGATGGCTTCGCGCGGCGGCACGGGAATTGAAATCGATCTCGCGCGCGTGCCGCAGCGGGAAACGGGCATGACGCCGTATGAAATTATGCTCAGCGAATCGCAGGAGCGCATGCTGCTGGTCGCGGATAAGGGGCGCGAGGGCGAAGTTCTGCAAGTTTTTAAAAAGTGGGGACTGGATGCGGTGGTGGTTGGCGAAGTGGCGGAAGGCGGCCTGCTGCGCGTAAAAGATCGCGGCAAAATTGTTGCCGAAATTCCGGCACATCCGTTGGCGGAAGAAGGGCCGGTGTACCAGCGGCCGATGGCGCAGCCATCGCTGAGAAAAGAGTCGACGGCGGATTGGTTTGTGTTTGCCGCGGAAGGCAAGAATTTTACGGATAATTTCAAGCGGCTTCTCGCGTCTCCAGCAATCGCTTCCAAGCGTTGGATTACGGAACAGTACGACACCATGGTGCGCACGAATACGCTGGCGGTGCCGGGCGCGGGGGATGCCGCCGTGGTGCGCATCAAAGGAACGAAGCGCGCGCTGGCCCTGGCCACGGATGGCAACGGCCGCTGGTGCCAGTTGAATCCGCGCTTGGGCGCGATGCATGCGGTCGCGGAAGCATCGCGCAACGTGGCGTGCTCCGGCGCGCGGCCAATCGCCGCAACGAATTGCCTGAACTTCGGCAGCCCGGAAAAACCGGAAGTGATGTGGCAATTCAGCGAAGTGATCGATGGACTGTCCGCGGCGTGCAACGAACTGGGAACGCCCATCACCGGAGGCAATGTCAGCTTCTACAACGAAACTTTGGGAAGCTCGATCTATCCAACGCCGGTGATTGGTATTTTGGGATTGCTGGAAGATGCATCGTGTGTATTGAAGAGTGCTTTTCGCGAAGAGCAGGACATTATTATTTTGCTGGATGGTGCGGCGGCGCGCGGTGATTCTCCTGCTGCTTCCGGCAATGGCGAAGCCAACGCAACCGTTGCCCGAGATTTTTCTTCTTCGGAATATTCGAAGACTGTTGGCGGCATTGTTGCGGGTCAACCGCCGGCTATCGACCTTGGCGCAGAAAAACGTTTGCAGGATTGTTTGATGGCGCTGGCAGCTTCGCGCTCACTGCAATCGGCGCACGACGTCAGTGATGGCGGGATTGCGGTGACGCTCGCCGAGTGCTGCTTCACGGGCGGCGCGCGATCGGCTGGCGGTGTTCTCGGCGCGCGCGTAAAACTTGAAGAAACGGGTGCAGCGGAATCCGTACTTTTCGGTGAACGGGGCGCGCGAGCAGTCGTTTCCGTGGCGCCGGACGCGCTGTCCGGTGTCCTGGAGAGTGCTAGAAAATATGGCGTGGCCGCGCGCCAGATTGGCCGTGTTACCGGTGACGGCATTTTCAGCATCCAATTCAATGGAAGTGCCATAATCGAAGAGTCCGTGGAAGCGCTCCGCGAACCATGGGCCGATTCGCTGGAACGCTCGCTCCAACAAAGACCATGACGCGAAAGCTTGCTTACGCCGACGATCACTTTCACGACGAGTGTGGTGTATTCGGCGTGTTCGGCCATCCCGAGGCTGCGAATCTTACGTATCTGGGTCTGTACGCGCTGCAGCATCGCGGGCAAGAATCGGCGGGAATTGTTTCGAGCGACGGCCACGAGCTGCATCTGCATCGCGCGATGGGCGAGGTTGAGGAAATTTTTCAGCCGCAGATGCTGGCAAAACTCCCGGGCACCGCGGCCATCGGGCACGCGCGCTATTCCACGGCGGGCGACAAAGCGCTGCTGAACGCGCAGCCGATCATGATCGATTGCAACAAGGGCAAAGTCGCTCTTGGCCACAACGGAAATCTTACAAATGCGGCGGAGTGGCGGCGCAAGCTCGAACATCGCGGCTCGATTTTTCAGAGCAACAGCGATACCGAAGTGATTGTTCATCTGATTGCACGATCGCAGGCGCGCAACTTGTCCGGCGCCATCGGGGATGCGTTGAATCAGCTGGAAGGCGCGTATTCGCTTTTGTTGCTGACGACGGATGAACTTTATGCGGTGCGCGATCCTCGCGGGTTTCGTCCGCTGGTGCTGGGCAAGCTACCCGCTACGGAAATTGCCGGCGAGGCGTGGATGGTCGCTTCCGAAACGTGCGCTTTTGATTTGCTGAACGCGCAATATATTCGCGAAGTAGAACCCGGCGAAATGGTGCGCATCTCCAAATGCGGAATCGAATCGATCCGTTTTGCGCCCGCCAAGCAGCAACAACATTGCGTCTTCGAACACGTCTATTTCTCGCGGCCCGACAGCATTATTTTTGGGCGCTCGGTGAATGAAAGCCGCGAAGCGCTGGGCCGGCGCCTGGCGCAGGAGCACCCCGCGGACGCGGACATTGTGGTTCCAGTTCCCGATTCCGGCGTGCCCGCCGCCGTGGGATTCGCGCTCGAATCGAAAATTCCATTTCGCATGGGATTGATACGCAATCACTACATCGGTCGAACGTTTATTGAGCCCTCGCAGGCGATTCGAAACTTCGGCGTGAAATTAAAATTAAATCCGGTGCGCGGATTGATGGAAGGCAAGCGCGTAGTGCTGGTGGACGATTCCATCGTGCGCGGCACCACGAGCCGGAAAATCGTGCGCATGGTGCGCGAAGCGGGCGCGAAAGAAGTGCATGTGCGCATCAGTTGCCCGCCGACGATTTCGCCGTGCTATTACGGAGTGGATACGCCGACGCGCGAAGAATTGATAGCGTCTTCCAATTCGCCGGAACAGATCCGGAAATATCTGGGCGCGGATTCGCTGGGCTACGTGTCTATGGGCGGATTGCGCGAGGCCGTGGACGATAAAGAAGGCAAATTCTGTACATCGTGTTATACCGGAATATACCCGACTGATCTGGTGCAACTGGAAGTTCGGGCCGGCAGCGGCAACGGAGTTGCCGGCAACTTGAATGGAAATTCCGCCGACGAACTGCCGGTAGAAAGGCCCGTGGTGGTGGAACGTGAAGGCTGAAAAAAAGAAAAAAGTAGAGGAAGCGCGTGTGCCGGTCGGCACAAAAATTCAGCGCGAAATTATTGCGTGGTTCTGGGTAGGCCTGGCGTTTTTGCTGATCAATGGAACGATCGGCCAGGCGCGCGTGATTCCATCTGGCTCGATGGAAAACACACTGCTGATCGGGGACCATCTGATCATGAGCCGCGTCGGCTACGACGCTGGTGTGCCGTTCACGAGCTGGCACATGCCGCTATGGCGAAATCCGAAGCGCCAGCAGGTGGTGATTTTCAAACCGCCCTTCGCGCCGGATACGCCGGATTATGTGAAGCGCGTGATTGGTTTGCCGGGCGACAGCATCGACATTCACGACGGTGCCGTGTGGATCAACGGACAAAAGCTCAACGAAAAATATACCAACGGGACTAGCGAGCCGTACGAACTGCACACGCCGTACAAGGTTCCGGACGATTGTTATTTTGTGATGGGCGACAATCGTGGGAATTCGTACGACAGCCGGTTCTGGGGATGCGTGCCGCGCAAGGATATTATCGGCACGCCGGTGATGATTTATATGTCGCTGGATGCGCCGTCAGATGCGTGGGAGCCGGGACAGATTCGTGAACGGTTTTTTGCGTACGCGAACGCGATTTTGCATCCGGGCACGGTGCGCTGGAGAAGATTGTTTCATACGTTTTAATTTATAACTTCGGTTCAGTATGGTAAGCGGCTGGTCGCGCCCTCCGCGACTGCGATTCGCCCCATCCGTAAGCAAGCAGGATGATTCCGTAACGGGCTCGTTACTCTGAAACACAGATAGGGCTTTCATGAAATACGCAGACGCCGGAGTGAACATCGCGGTCGCCGATGACGCGAAGCAGAGAATTCGCCATCATGCGAGCCGCACGTTCACGCCCGGAGTGCTCGGCGGAATCGGCGGGTTCGGCGGGCTGTTTGCGCTGGACACGAAAAAATGGAAAGAGCCGATTCTGGTTTCCAGCGCGGACGGCGTGGGCACGAAATTAAAAGTCGCCATGGCCATGGGTGTGCATTCGACCGTGGGCGGCGACCTGGTAAATCACTGCATCAACGACATTCTGGTGCAGGGCGCGGAACCGCTATTTTTTCTGGATTACCTGGCGATGGGAAGGCTCGAGCCGCAAGTGGTCGAGCAACTTGTCGAGGGGATGAGCCGCGCGTGCCGGAAGGCAGGCTGCGCGCTGATCGGGGGAGAAACCGCGGAGATGCCGGGATTTTATGGCACCAGCGAGTACGACGTTGCGGGCTTCATCGTTGGAGTAGTCGAACGCAAAAGGATGCTCACCGGAAAAGCGGTGAAGCCGGGCGACGCGCTGATTGCGTTGCCGTCTTCGGGATTGCATACGAACGGATATTCACTGGCACGCAAACTGGTGTTCGACATGGCCAAGCTTCGGCCGGACACGTACGTGGCGGAAGTCGGGAATAAAATTGGCGCGGAATTGCTGAAGCCGCATTTGTGCTACGCGCCGGCATTGAAGAATATTGTGGCGCGCGGATGCGTGTCGGCGCTGGCGCACATTACCGGCGGCGGCATTCCGGGCAACCTGCCGCGCGTGCTGCCCAGCGGAGTGAAAGCGCAGATCGATCTGGCGTCCTGGCCAGTTCCACCGATCTTCAAATACCTTGCGAAAATCGGAAAGATTGAAAGCGATGAGCTGCTGCAGTCTTTCAACATGGGCGTGGGCATGATCCTGGTTGTGCCGCCTGAGAATGTGAAGTTTGTTGAAGGCGATCTGAAAAAGCGGCGCGAGAAGTTCTTTCGCATTGGGCGAATCGAACGCAGCGATTCCGGCAAAGCGCGGCTGGCCTATTCCGGCGCGCTGGCTTTATAGCGGCATTTACCGACCTGTTTGAGCAATCCCCGAATTTTGCCGCTGTGATTGACTATGCTAACGTTTTGCGTTCATGGAAAAACGCATAGGTGTGCTACTGAGCGGGCGCGGCTCGAATTTTGAGGCGCTTGCGGACGGCGTGGCGGCCGGAACAATTCCCAACGCGCAGATTGCGGTGGTGATTGCCAATCGCGAAGGTGCGCAAGGAATTGAACGAGCCAGGGCGTGCGGGATTGCGACACGCGTGATTCCGTCGAAGGGCCTGGAACGGGAAGCCTACGATCGCCAGGTTGTAACGGTTTTGCGCGAATCTAAAGTTGATTTAGTGTGCCTCGCCGGTTACATGCGGCTGCTGTCTCCGTATTTTGTGGAATGTTTTCCGCAACGCATCTTGAATATTCATCCCTCGCTGCTGCCCTCGTTCCCGGGACTGGAATCGCAGCGGCAGGCGCTGGAATATGGCGTGAAGGTTGCGGGCTGCACGGTGCATTTTGTGGACGAGAATCTGGATGCTGGGCCAATCGTTCTGCAAGCGGTGGTGCCGGTGCTGGACGACGATACGCCGGAGACGCTCTCGGAAAAGATTCTGCGGGAAGAGCACCGCATTTATGGCGAGGCGGTACGGATCGTTCTCGAAGGGCGCTTTAAAATTGAAGGACGACGGGTGAGGCGGTTGGCAAACCAAACCGCTGGAGAGTGAGCAATTTCGATTTCGTCGAATACATTGGTTCACTTTCACCAGGGCACACTGAAACTCGATGACCAAGTCAGGAATTAAAACCGTTGCGGAACAGCTTGCTTACCTGAAAAAAGGAAGCGCCGAGATTATTCGCGAAGCGGAGCTGCAGGCCAAGCTGGACAAATCCGCAAAAACGGGCAAACCGCTGCGCGTAAAGCTGGGCGTGGATCCCACGGCGCCGGATATTCACCTGGGGCACACGGTGGTAATCCGCAAACTGAAACATTTTCAGGAAATGGGACATACGGCGGTGTTCTTGATCGGCGATTTTACCGCCATGGTCGGAGATCCGACGGGGCAATCCGAGACACGGCCGCCGCTTACTCGCGAGCAGGTGAATGCCAACGCCCAAACGTATCTGCAGCAGGTGTTCAAAATACTTGACCGGGAAAAAACTGAGATTCGCTACAACAGTGAATGGCTGGACAAACTGACGAGCTACGATATTGTGCGGCTGTGCGCGAAATACCGCGTGGCACGCATGCTGGAGCGCGAAGATTTTCATACGCGCCTGACCAATCAGCAGCCGATCTCCATGCACGAACTGCTTTATCCGCTGCTGGTGGCGTACGACTCGGTGGTGCTCGAAGCGGATGTGGAGCTGGGAGCGACGGAGCAGAAATTTAATTTGCTGATGGGACGCGAAATTCAGCGGGAGTACGGGCAGGAAACGCAGGTGGCGTTCACCATGCCGATTCTGGTCGGGCTGGATGGCTCGCGAAAAATGTCGAAAAGTCTGGGCAATTACGTGGGCATTACGGAAGCGCCGGGGGAAATGTTCGGCAAGATGATGTCCATTCCGGATGAGCTGATGTGGTCGTACTACGAACTGGTGACGGACCGCACGCCGGAAGAGATTTCACAACTTAAGACGGAAGTAGCGGGCGGCAGCGTTCATCCGATGGATGTGAAAATGCGGTTGGCGCAGGAAGTGATTGCTGGATTTCACGGTGAGGAAGCGGCGCGCAAGGCCGGCGAGAATTTTCAGCGGGTGTTTCGCGATCGACAGGCGCCGGAAGAAGCGCCCAGTAAAAATATGCCGCCGGGCGCTCCACAGATGATTAAAAGTTTATTGATGACGCTCGGACTCGTCGCTTCGGTCAGCGAGGCGGAGCGCCTGGTGAAGCAGGGCGCGGTGGAGATCGACGGGCAACGGATCGACGATCCGCGGAAAGAAGTTGATTTCAGCAAGCCGCGTAATTTTCTCTTGCGTGCGGGAAAGAAAAAGTTCGTGCGGGTAATTGTCGCTTGAACTTTGTTGGCTACTCGAGAACTTCAGCGACCATTTCGCAAACTTGACGCGCGATGGACGGCGCGGCGGTCAGCCCGGGAGAGTCAATTCCTACGAGGTGAATCGCGCGAGGGGCGTCGGGGTCGCGCGTGATCACGAAATCCGCTGGGCTGTGATCGCCGGGGGGCATAAGTTTCGGACGCAGGCCAGAGTAACCGAGTTGCAGGTCGGCTTCGGAAATTTCGGGCAGCAACCGGCGAGCGCCGGGAATAAAATCCGCCACGGTCAAACGATCGCGCTCGTAATTATCTTTTCCTTCCACGTATCGGGCGGTAGGCCCGATCAATACAGTTCCCCACAGCGTTTTGGTGAAGTGCATCCCGAGACTTAATCCATCGGCGTGCGGCATGGGATACACGAGGCCGTTGATCAATGCGGATCGCGGGCCGCGGACTTCGCAGTATTCGCCGCGCACGGGATAGACTCTCCACGAACGATTGCCCAGCAAAGCCGCAACTTCGTCGGCGTACAAACCGGCGGCATTAATCACACAGCGAGCCTCAATTACCTCGTGTATCGCCGTTTCTGGTTCTGATGTTTCCTGCGCGCGTGCGTCCTGCCGAGAGCGGGATTCCGGTTGAGGATTGGGATCGTCGCCGATGCGCACGCCGACGCGAATGGCGCCTGGCGATTTAGTCAGGGAAACCACACGCCCAAGAGTGACGATATTCGCGCCCTGATTTACGGCCACGCGCGCGTAGGCGCGCACCAATTCTTCCGCGGAGAGGATGCCGGTGCTGGGAACATCCAAAGCAGCGACGCCGGTCACGTGCGGCTCGCGCGCACGAATGTCCGCGGAATCTATCAGCCGCAGGCCTTCGACGCCGTTGGCTTCGCCGCGCTTTTTCAGCGCCTCCAGGTCTGCCTCTTCATCCGCATGGGCGGCAACGACAAGCTTGCCGGTGCGGAGATGCGCGACGTTATTCTTTTCGCAGAAAGCGAACGTCAAGCGGTTGCCTTCGAGGCAATGGCGCGCCTTCAGCGAACCCTGTGGATAATATATTCCCGAGTGGATGACGCCGCTATTGCGTGTGCTGGTGGCCATGCCGAGCCGTGGAAATTGTTCCAGCAAAAAAACATCCGGCCAGCGCGCGGAAACTTCGCTGGCGATCGCGCAGCCCACCACGCCGCCGCCGATAATTAAAATGTTGGCCTGGTCCATGTATTCAATCGGAAGTTAAATTACGAAGAGCGTTCATTACTTTCTCTCGGAGGCGTGGGGCATATTTGCCGGGATCAAATTCCTTCTCGACTGAGAATTTAATCACACATCTTAAGATGGTTCGACGAGCGGCGCCTCGTCGAAAAACGCCTTGGTTTCCACCAAGCGAGACTGTGATCCGTCGTGCACGGCATAGTTCGCGTGCTGGCCTTTATCGTAGCCGGTGCGCCACAGGGAGGCCGCGCCATGCGCGCCGTCTTTATTGAGCGCGTAGAAGAAAATATGGAAGGTGGAAAGTTTTTTCTTGTCGTTTTTGTAATTGCGCGCGACACGAGCCAGCGCTTCGAGACAAGCATCGGCGGGTGATTTTCCCCTGCGCATCATTTCCACAATGGTGTGGCCGCCGGAGATTTTTATATTTTCTTCGCCTTTGCCGGTGGAACCGGCGGCGCCCACTTCATTGTCCACGAAGCAGCCCGCGCCAATGATGGGCGAGTCGCCAACGCGGCCGGGAATTTTCCAGGATAATCCGGAAGTCGTGGTGGTTGCGGAAATATCCCCTTTGGCATCGACGGCCATGCAGGGAATGGTGCCGGTGGGCGGATGCGCGATGACTTCCTGAATGCGCGGGAGCCACGCTCGTTTTTCCGGCGTGTCGAACAGTGCCGCGATGTGCTCGTTGTAATTGTCGATGTTGGACTGCTTCCCGTACTCGGGACTATCGACGCCGGGCCGCCAGTTAAACGCGGTGGAAGCTTTCCACGCCAGCCACGCGAGGCGCGAACGCTCAGTCAGCAGGTTCATGTCTTCAAAACCTTCGGCGATTGCGAAGCGATGCGCGCCTTCGCCGACGATCATGACGTGATTGGTGCGCTCCATTACGGTTTTAGCCAGGCGCGAAACGTTTTTGATGCGACGCACGCTGGCCACGGAACCGGCGCGGCCGGTCGGGCCGTGCATAACGCTGGCGTCAAGCTCGACTTCGCCTTCTTCATTGGGCAGGCCGCCGTAGCCCACGGAATCATCGTTGGGATCATCCTCCACAACGGAGACGGCGGCGACTACGGCGTCGAGTGTGTCGCCGCCTTTTCTGAGGATGTCCATGCCGCGATCCAGAGCATGCAGGCCGTTGGCGCTGGAAATTATCATGGGGCGCTTGCTCTGCGCGGCTTGCCCGCCGAACAAATTCGCGGCGGCGGTTGGCAGCGAATCCGAACCGTTTGTGCGCGCAAATAATTTGCCGGCGCTGGCCAAAGCGCTGCCTGCTATGGAAGTGAGAAAGAATTTACGGCGCGACCAGAGTTCCATTTGAAGCCTCCAATGATTCCACTGCGATTATTGCGCAGAAAGGATGCGGCGGACATTATGTGGCAAAACAGCGGCCAGGGAGACAGGAAAAGTATCTGGCGAACGCGGACAATTGGTTGCGTCTATTTGTTACACAGATCATGGGAGCGCGAGGGAGATAGATTTAGTCAGAAGCGCCGAGGGGAAGAAAATATTGCGTGCCTTTGACGGGATCCTGGAGGCGGCGCAGGAGTTGCTGCAAATCTTCGGAGCGTTCGACGAAATCGATCTCCGAGGTATTTATGACCAGAAGATCCGAGGCGGCATAGTGAAAGAAAAAATGCTCGTAGGCGCGCGCGACTTCTTCGATGTATTCGAGCGAGATTTCGGTTTCGTCGCGGGAAGCTTTCTTCTCAATGCGTGCGCGGAGAACTTCCGGCTTGGCTTGCAGATAGATGACCAGGTCGGGAGCAGGCAGGCCGGCGGTGAATGCTTCGTAATAGCGCTCGTAAAGTTTCAATTCTTCGTCGTCGAGATTGAGATTGGCGAAGATGCGATCTTTTTCCAGCAAGAAATCGGAGAGCACTGGCCCGGGCGCGCCGGCGGCTAAAGCTTCGCGGAGGCGCTTCTGCCGCTCGACAAGAAAATACATCTGCGCAGGAAACGCGGAACCGGGTTTTTCCTTGTAGAAATCGGAAAGAAAGGGATTGTCATCGCAATCGTACACGCGGCGCGCGTGGAGTTTTTCGGCCAGAATTTTTGCCAAGGTGGTCTTACCGACACGTAAAGGTCCTTCGATGACGATAAAGCGGGGCGACTGCGAACTGCTGTTGGCGCCAACGTGCGAAGCCGGAATCGAGTCGCTGATCGTTGCGTGCGGCGGCCGAAGAGTTTCTTCGGCGGATGGCGACTGTTCGAAGGGGGAATCGGTGGAGGACATGTCTTCGGATGACCGGAAAAGTTAACGCGAGCGATTATAACGCACGTGATTGGAAGGCGGCGCGAACATTTTTTCGCAGGGATCACGCATGTGCGGACTCATAAAAATGCGGTGGCATGCGATGAATCAACGCGGGGCGCAGATTGGCGAAGGACTGAAAAGTATTGTAAATTTGAGTGTGCTTGCCGGTTCCCCGGTAGCTCAATGGTAGAGCATTCGGCTGTTAACCGAAGGGTTGCTAGTTCGAATCTAGCCCGGGGAGCCAAATTCTTTTCTTCCAGTAAGTTGAATCGCGCGATTGACATTCGGTTCACGACCGAATGCTTCGTAGCGTCAAATGTGAATCCGAGACTTCCTAGAACGGGGCTACTGGCCCGGGATAACTTCCGGTTTGCCCGTCATCCGGGAGTGATCGTGATCTCTTCTCACAAGCCGACTTACCGGGATTTAATGCTCCGGACGTTCATTTTGTGTTAGGCTGTTGGCCGTTTACCGACGCGGCTCATCCTTCGAGCGACGCGAAAGCAATAATCCCCAGGTCCCTAACCGGAGAAAGTCAGTTGCTCCAGCTTTTGGCGGCTGCGAGAGTAGCTGAAGACCACATCATGGCCAGCCCGGAAAAATACGGTTCCGAGCTTGCCGCCAATCAATCCAACAGCCATCCTGACCCCAACCGCCCTCCCGTAGGAATGACCATAGACACCAACGCCCAAACCATCTTCACGTTACCGAAAGCCTCCATCACAGTTTTGCGCGGAAAACTCAGTAACTAGATAGTCCAGCGAGAACACGCACAGTCTCTTTCATTCTGCAGAATATGTCTGCGCAAGGCTGCGCTGGCCGCCCGTATTGACCATGCTCCATCCCTGATGCTAGCGTTGCCCTCGACGGCGTTCCGCCGAGGAGAGGTGACCGTGTTTGCAATTCGACCCTTATGCGCGCTCGCTTTCTCGACAGTTTTTTTGTTTGGTGTTCTTGGTTTTGCCTCGGCCCAGTCCGCCACACCGACTTCTCTAACAGCTCCTCCAAAAGCAGATGTCCGGCCGGTCGCTGACGATTATTTCGGTACCAAAGTAGTAGTAGATCCCTACCGCTACATGGAGAATCTGCAGGATGCGGAGGTGAAGGCATGGTTTAAGGCAGAGGACGATTACACTCGCTCAGTACTTGCCAGAATTCCCGGCCGCCAACATCTGTTGGAGCGCATCAAGCAGCTGGACCAATCAGCTCCCGCGAAAGTTGGTGATGTCCAACGATTTCAAGGCGATCGGTACTACTACAGGAAGTTGTTGGCCGGCGAAGATATCAGCAAGCTTTACGAACGAGTTGGCCTTACGGGCGAAGAAAAACTTCTCGTTGACCCAGGCAAGTTCACCTCAGTCTCCGGAACTCACTACTCGGTGGACTATTTTTCTCCCTCTTTGGACGGTCGTTATGTGGCCTACGGAATTTCCGTTAGCGGCTCAGAAGACTCAGTCATCCACGTCATAGATACCTCTCAGGGACGCGAAATCGCAGAAACCATCGACCGCAGTTGGTATGGGTTCCCGTCGTGGATGCCCGATCAAAAATCTTTTCTGCACAACCGCTTTCAGAAACTCCCCGAGGGCGCGAATCCCGATGAGCGGCGGCTAAAGAGCCGCGTTTACCTGCATCGCGTGGGAATAGATCCCGAAAAAGATATCGCTGTATTCGGCTATGGAGTACATCCAGAAATCAAACTGGAACCGTCCGATGCCAGTTATGTCTCCACGGATCTTCGCACGAACTATGCAATCGCCATCGTGCAACACGGCTTCATGAATGAAAGCGACCTATACGTTGCTCCGGTCGAATCCCTCGGCAAGCCAAACTTACATTGGAAAAAATTGTGCGATACAAACGACCAAGTCACCTTTTTTGAAGTTCGGGGCGACGATCTGTATCTCATCACTCACAAGAACGCCCCTCGTTTCAAAGTAATTCGCACCAGTCTGTCTCATCCAGATTTAGGGAAAGCTCAAGTCGTGATTCCCGCGGGCGAAGCCGTGATTACCGGTGTTGTGGCAGCCCCAGATGCTCTCTATGTTCAGGAGCTTGATGGCAGCATTGGGAAATTAGTCAGAGCGATGTATTCAAACTACGCGCCTGAACCTGTGGCGTTGCCAGTCAAAGGAACTCTTGAACTCTTTGGTGGCGATCCACGCTTGCCCAATCTCGTAGTTGGCCTTTCTTCTTGGACAACGGCATACCACATCTACAAATACGATTCCGGAACTAAGCAAGTCGCGGACACTGGATTAGTTCCATCTGGACCGTTTGACGATCCGCCAGATATCGAGGCCGAAGAAGTAAAAGCCCCGACTGATTCAAACGTAATGATTCCGCTTTCCATCGTGCACAAAAAAGGGCTGAAGTTGGACGGGTCGCACCCAACAATTATCTCAGGCTACGGCGCTTACGGAATCAGCCTCCAGCCTTTCTTCTCTTCGCGATGGCTGGCCTGGCTCGAACGTGGTGGGATACTCGCAACCGCTCACGTGCGCGGCGGCGGTGAGTACGGCGAAGAGTGGCATCAAGGAGGCATGAAAGAAAACAAACCGAACACTTGGCGCGACTTCATTGCTTGTGCCGACTATCTAGTAAAACAACGATACACCTCACCTGGCAAACTTGCGGGGCAAGGAGGCAGTGCCGGCGGTATTTTGATCGGACGGGCTTTTACAGAACGCCCAGACTTGTTCGCCGCAGCACTCGACGACGTTGGTCTGTCCGACATGATTCGAGATATGTTCTCCCCCGATGGTCCTTTGAACGTGCCGGAATTTGGCGACCTGAAGACACAAGCTGGATTCAACAACCTGTACGAAATCAGCGCCTACTACCATGTTGTGCATGGCACCCATTATCCCGCTGTCCTGCTAACGACCGGCATGAACGATCCACGCGTCGCTCCCTGGGAGCCCGGGAAAATGGCGGCTCGGTTGCAGGCCGCAAGCTCGAGCGGCAAGCCCATTCTGTTGCGCGTGGACTATCAGGGCGGGCACGGAGGCGTTGGTGCAACCAAGAGCCAGATGCAAGAATTGGCCGCCGACCAATGGAGCTTTCTCTTGTGGCAGTTCGGTGATCCCGAATTTCAGCCAAAGAAATGAATTCAGTTTCGCTCGCGTTGACGATGTTGTAAGCCGATGTCACGCTCCTGCCCACTCACCAACGTATGCGAGCCGTTGACCTGATCCGAAAAAACGCGACTCTGGGGAACACTTTTTTTGCTAGTTAGAGGCACTGCAGAGAGCAGTACATAAAAAGCAAATGCCCTTTCTAGCCGGCTCATGCGCTTTGCCGCTCGCGCTGTCAAGGCCGCGCAGTCTGCGTTTATCGGAGCGAAGCGAAGAGCCTTGATAGAAGAAGCGGCAGGTGAGCGGTCTTGGTTGTTAGCCAAGTCTCAGCTGCTGCTGAGAAAAGTTGTTGAACGACCCTTCCAACTCACGGCGACGAACACGCTCCGCCTCCTTTGCCACGGTCTTGCTTTCGCTCTTGGAGGATTCACGAATCGTCTGTCCGGCAAATCGAAACTAAGTGGATAACGGCGTAGCACCGCGTGCAATGAGTCGCAGACTGGGACCGAGGTTTGAGCGGACTTGACAACAACCCAAGAAATGCTTAGACTTCTAACTATCTGGCGGATAGAGAACCGTTTCTCACCGTGAGCCACGCGCCCAAAAAAGGATCGCAAAACGACTTAGACCGCAGCGCTGCTTTGAAGTTGCTGATTTCGATCGCCAGGGCATTTAAGGCCATCGACGATCGGGTGCGACCAAAGCTCGCGGCGGAAGGATTGTCCATGACGGAGTTCGCCGTCCTAGAGGTCCTCTATCACAAAGGACGGCTGCCGCTTGGAGAATTGGCGGACCGGATTCTGGTGACCGGAGCCAGCACGACTTACACTGTGAAGAAGCTCGAAAAACGAAAACTTATGACGCGGCGGGCTTCCGATGAAGATCAACGGTTTGTGTTCGGCGAGATCACAGAGATGGGGCGGAAATTGATCGACAGGATCTTCCCCCTGCACGCAGAGGATCTGAGCCGGGTAATGGCCGGGTTGTCGAGGCAGGAGAAAAAGGAAGCAGCTCTATTAATGAGAAAATTGGAGGCTTATGCCAAACGGGAGGTGGGGCGGGAAGTGCCGGAAATAGAGAATTAAAAAAGTTTATACAGACACTTAGAATTCTAAGTAAGTGTGAATCTAACGAAAAAAGGAGAAATGGAATGTCGAATGCAACCAACAATCGGTTTACCATCGAAGACAGTCTGGTCCTTCTGGTGGACCACCAGAAAACGACGGTGGACTGGGTCAAGAGTCTGCCGAAGGAAACAGTGATCGCGAGTTGCCGGGTGTTGGCGAAGATGGCATTGGAGTACGCCATGCCGCTCGTGCTGACGACGACGATGGAAGAGTACGTCGGACCTACGATTCAAGACCTGCAAGACGTGGCGCCTGCGGCGTTCGCGGCGCGCTACAAGCGTGGTGGGCAGCTCAGCTGCTGGGATGATTCCGCTCTAAAAGAGGGTGTCAAGAAACTGGGCCGGAAAAATATCGTCCTGGCTGGCCTCACCACGGACATCTGTCTATTCTGGGCGGCCCAAGACGCGCTGGCCCTCGGATACAACGTCACCGTCGTTGCCGACGGATGTGGGACGATGACGCAACTGGGCGATCAGTTGACGTATGACCGTCTTCGTGGGATGGGAGTGACGATAACGGTCGTGAACCAAATGGTGACAGAACTGGTGAATAATTTCGGAACGCCCGAAGGCCAAAAGGCCCAGAAGATCATGGCCGACGAAATCATCGCCAAACTCTAGGCATTTCGACGACGCAGGCGAAGCCTTGCGTGTTGGAGAACGATCCTGGGTTTGTCACGGCTCGCCGGCATTGATGTGAGCCGTGGCTGACAGGAAGGACTGCGGCGTTTCGTGTGACATCGAGACTGAGAACTTGGAGGTAAGAGAAAGAGATTTGCCAGGAGCGAGGCCCAAGGAAAGACCGATGCATTCGATCGCAAAGAGTTTTTCAAGTCTGTGCAGTAAGCTAGCCGATTGATTCGTGTCGGTCGCCATCTCTGCCCTCCTACGATCGGCCAAAGTCTACACCACACACTGGTCCAAGGCGCTCCCGTCCGCACCTCAGAACGCCCGTATAACTTCCGTGAAGGCGGCAATCCGTGAGTAATCCTCGAATCGGGACGCCAAATGGATCACTTCTACAGAATGCGCGTCATCAGGACCTACCATAAACCAGCCCACGCATCAGAGCAAGACTGTTCACAAAAAAGACTTGACATAAACTATTGTAGTAGTAGTGTAACACATTATTGTAGTAGAGGACAAAATGACGGAACCGAAATTGACCAAACTCGAATTGCAAATTATGGAGGCGCTATGGACGCAGGGGAAGGCCTCCATCCGCGAGATTCAGGAAACTTTCCCAGAAAAAGACAGACCTGCGTACACGACCATCCAGACTACCGTATATCGTCTGGAAGCGAAAAAGGCTGTCCGGCGCATCAAGAAGGTCGGCAACTTTCACATTTTCGAGGCTGCCGTCTCCCGCAATGCCGCACAGCGAAAGTTGATCGACGACCTACTGTTGTTATTTGGGGGCAGCTCTCAGCCAGTAATGGCACACCTGATCGAATCCGGAAAGCTCACGCTGGAAGATGTAAAGGAAGCCGAGAAACTCCTGCGGAAGCTTGAGAGAAAGGACAAATCAGCATGAGTTACCGAGATCTGATTGGGATGTGGCCGGCGATCGCATCGGCATTGGGCAACCACTTGTGGCAGTCCACGGTATTCGCGATCGCAGCGGGACTATTTACATTACTTCTGCGGAAGAATCGCGCACGGGCACGTTATTGGATATGGCTGGCGGCGTCGCTAAAGTTCCTGATTACGTTTTCGCTGCTGGTGGACTTCGGGCGACGGTTGGCATGGTTAAGAGGATCGACGGGAACGAAGGCGACGTTGTATTTTGCGCTGGAACAGATCAGTCATCCGTTTACGCAGCGAGCATCGGCAGCGACTGCGCAGACCGTTCCCGCCACAGTGTTTTCGAGCCTGACGCAATGGCTTCCCGCGTTAGCGGCCGTGTGGGTATGTGGGTTTCTTGTGATCGTGCTCGTATGGTTCGTTCGCTGGCGGCGAATTTCGGCAGTGATACGGAGTGCAGAGCCGCTGCGTGAAGGACGAGAAGTCGAAACGCTGCGCAGGCTGGAAAGCACGGGAGGGAAGCGGCAAAGAATCGCGATGCTGTCATCAGGGACTTCTTTGGAACCGGGGATTTTCGGGATCGTGCGGCCCGTGCTGGTGTGGCCGCGTGGGATTTCCGACCGGCTGGACGATGAGCACCTCGAGGCGATACTAAATCATGAGCTGCTTCACGTTCGCCACTACGACAATTTGGCCGCTGCGATGCACATGATGGTGGAAGCGATTTTCTGGTTTCATCCGCTGGTGTGGTGGCTGGGAGCGCGTCTGATGGAAGAACGCGAGCGAGGCTGCGATGAGCAGGTTCTGGAGTCGGGCAGCAAACGGCAAGTGTATGCAGAAAGCATTTTGAAGATATGCGAATTTTGCCTGCATTCACCGCTCGACTGCGTATCCGCTGTTACGGGGGCCGATCTGAAGAAGCGGATTGCACGGATCATGTCTGAGCACAGGGGGAAAAGGATGGATATTGGCAAAAAGCTATTGCTTGCCACGCTGACTGTCACAACGCTTGCGGTTCCATTCGTTTTCGGATTGCTGAGTACGCCACAAACGCATGCGACATCACGCGCGCAGGACGCGGGTGACGATGCATTTGCGTACGAAAGTGTTTCGATCAAATTGGATGAGGCGCGACGGCGGCTCTGAAGTCCGGCAAAGGCATCGTCTACCAAAGTATGCTGGCGATGCCGAGCGGGATGACGGTGACCAATACGCCCTTGCGGCAGCTTATTGAGGCGGCCTACGAAGTTCAGGACGACCGGGTGTCGGGAGGACCAGCGTGGCTCTCGTCCGAGCTGTATGATATCGAGGCGAAAATCAACGGCTCGACAGCGAGCAAGCTCAAACAACTTTCCTCGGATCAGAGTGGATACGCGCGACGACGAATGCTGCAAGCGCTGCTGGCAGATCGGTTTAAGCTGAAGGTCCGTCGCGAGACCAAGGAACTGCCGGTGTTTGCGCTAGTGGTGACGGAAGGCGGGCCGAAACTGAAAGAGGCCACACCCGGCAACACTTATCTGAACGGAATCAAGGGGCCCGACGGCAAGCCAGCTGGGCCGGGCATGATGGCTGGGGGTCTTCCCGAAGGAGGAATTACCTCGCTGACAGCGCAGGCTGTCCCCATGTCACCGCTGGTGCAGAGATTGTCGTGGCAAACAGGCCGCACCGTGCTCGACATGACCGGCCTGAGAGGAAATTACGATTTCACGCTGATGTGGAAGCCGGAGTATGCTTCCGCGCCGAGCGGAGACGGCAACGCGAGCGAACCTTATGGGTCCGATCCGGCAATCTTCCCGGCGATTCAGGAGCAACTCGGGTTGAAACTCGAACCCCGAAAAGCGCAAATGGAGGTTCTGGTAATCGACCAAGCGCAGAAGCCTTCGGAAAACTGACCGCAGTTAGAGGAATGAGTGAACTGCCGTTGAAGATGCCGGGGGAAAGCGGCATACGTGCTAAGCCTTGACTTGTGCCTGGTAATGTCGCGTTTACCGGTTAACTTGGGTACCGGGACAGACGTTGCCTATTGACATGATCGTCTTCGGAGCTAGTTTTTGGATCCCGCGGAAGGTTCTTGTTTTACCTTTCGGCATGTTACCGGTAAGAGCCCGCCTCGTATAAAAGCTCGCCGTTGTCGTCGTACACGTAGGTCCAGACAACTCCCCGCTGCGGTCAGCCAACTCTACGGCTTCTTCAAGAGTGTCGCAGTCTTCCAGAGCGGGCCTTCCGTTGAGCTGAGTGTGTCGATTCGATCTCGTCCTATTACCCGATACTGGCCCTTCGGTGCCTGTACTTGCATAACTTTCCCTTTCTTACGTCCTAAGTATCGAAATGCGAACAGTGAGGTTATCCAGGACGGGTACGACGAAAACAGGAGCATGCTAGTTTGCTGCTTCAATTTGGCAACTTCGCACGGTTATCATTCCGGTCTTCGGAAGTCTTCCAGGCAATCTGTAGACCTCGATCACTGCGTGGTCGTTTGAGTACACTACATCGTGGCAATTCAAGATCGAAGACGCATCGAGGACTTCTTGTTCGGGCAGGGTTTTTATTGTCAGTCTGAATATGGATGTTCTTTGCCGCAAGTCCAGGGGCGTCAGAACGGTAGGCCGAGGCGCATCGACGAGAGAAAAGCGGCCATTCGGAATATATAAAACTGCGTCACGCGGCAGGATACGGTCTAAAACCTCATAGTCCTGGCTCATGGCAACGAACCTCTCTCGAAATTGCGCCTTCGTCGAAATTCCGGCCACTACTTCAGCGAATGGACGCGCGTAATACATCTGGAATGCCAACCAGGGAACGACGGTGGTTAGCGCAATCCAATTTTGTAATTTTACTAGACGCTTTCCGACTGGCGTTAGATTCCCTGACTCCCTTGCATCCGGGTTCGGAGTGGCCAGCGTCAAAACAGTGGCAATCCACGGAAGATAAAGCAACCCGCCAAGAAATCGGAAATCGTAGGGAAGTTGCCACCAAATCAATACGCCTTGAAACAGTAAAAAACCGATGATAGCGGCAGCGGTTCTACTTCCGCGGGAGGCGTCCCACAATGCAAAACAGATCCCGATAAAAATAAGTGGGGAAAGTACAACGGTCGCGACACGCAAGTTCAGCAAGAATCCCGTTTGATTAATGATGCGCATCTGATTGAGGATTTCTAACAACGACGGCGGAAATATGCTGGGTCGGAATATGTTCGCCATGACCGGACCCCAGAAAGACCCCGATTTGTAATATGTCCAGGCCATCAACGGCAAGTGAATGAGAATCCATGGCCACAGAACAATTGCTGTTCGGATTCCCGGGCTTACAGTTCCATGTTTCGCGTGATGGATTCTCCAAACTGCGAGCAAGCTAATGATGGTACAAAGCGGTAATAAGGAAATCTTAGTGGATGCAGCGAGACTAGCGGCGGTAGCGACGACAACTCCGTATTGAAGCGGACTTATTTTTGGTAATAGTAATTTTGGCCACAGGACACTACAAGCGGCAACAACCAGAGCCAATTCTCCAAGAGCAGTTGCTCCTTCCGTGGTATGCCAAACTGTCTGATACGCTCCCACCACACAACCTAGCGCACCTAAAAGCGCTAAGGAGTCATTTCCCGTGGCTTCGTGGATGAAACCCAAGATGAAAAGTGCAAGCACAATGGAGTAGCTGGCGCTGAGCACGTTTCCGGCCTCTGGCGCGCCCAAAGCATAAAAAGGACTCAACGATATTTGAAACTGCATTTGCGGCATGATCGCGGCTTCGATAGGAAGGCGATAATAATTTATGGCGCCTTCCGCAGCTATCCGCTTGGGAACAAGCATGTGGTAAAAAATTTCATCAATTTTCGAGGAAGGCGCAAGAGCGACGAAAAGATTCGTCAGCCAGATGGCAAGAAGCAAAGTTACGAGGAAATTGTGAACGCGAAGCCGCCTGATTTGATATTGGCCCGCAAAATTTCTTTTCGCCAATGCGTGGGCAGAAAGCCCGGCTACTATGATCAACCATCCCAAGAGTCGCAAGCGATGTGTTGACGATCGGCCGCTGAGAAGCAAAGACTGGACTAGAAAATTAATTGTTGCCTGCCCGAAAAGGGCTGCTAACGCAAAGTGCCAGTGCCAGGGCAGCGTCCGAAGGTTCAGAAGCCAAAGGACAAACCGCCCAACCCCGAACACCGCAAATACCAGAACGGCTCCGTTTACGAGTGGGATCAAGAATGCGTGCAAAATTATTTAAGCCTCGGGCTGTGATTTGATCTTGGCAAATTTTTGCCCCGCGCCTAGATCGAGAACCATAGTAAACGGTAACGGTATATTAGAGCACTAATACGAACTTTCTTGCCGGAAAACGATCGCCATAGCAGAGCATTAGAAATCGGCACGGTCGCCGTTCATTAGAGGCACGGGAGACAAAAAGTATCTTTCTTTGGCTAGCCATTTCGGATTTATTGGCATTACCGATTTGAACTTTGTTAAAGTTGGCGGCACTGCGCGGCTCAATTCCGGAGCCATCGCTCGTGAGGCGCTGCTTGAGGCGGCATTGCAGCGGGTTCGCACCATGGCCGCTTAAAATAAATTCGCGAAGAAATGAAAGAGGAGCTTATGAAAATCGCCGCATTGATTGCACGCTATTTGTTGGGGCTGATCTTTTTGGTGTTTGGCTTGAATGGTTTTCTACACTTCCTGCCAATGCCGCCGATGCCGCCGTTGGCGGTGGAGTATTTCACAGTGCTGATTCAGTCCCATTATATGGTGCTGGTGTTTTTGCTGCAGGTAGTGGGAGGCGCGCTGCTGCTGGTAAATCGATTCGTTCCCCTGGCGCTGGTGTTGCTGGGGCCGGTACTCGTGAACATACTGATGTTTCATTTTCTTATGGCGCCGTCGGGTCTGCCGGTCGCATTGATCACCACAATACTGTGGTTTATTGTTTTCTATCGCGTGCGCGGTGCATTCGCGCGGATATTTGAGCCGCAGGCACAAGTCTAAGAATTTGCACTGGCCCAGCTCTGACCTTTAGCTGCAATCAGGCGCCAGCACTCTCGCGCAATAATGTCGACCGCCAATCAGCCGAGCAAAAAAATAGCTTGCCGCAGGGCCTCACAGGAAGTGTACGACTCTGCCAGAGTGGACTACCCGAAGTGAAGTGTTTATCATTCTTAGAAATTTACTAATGCCTTATTTGAGGACAGATTTACGCTGGCCGGCTTTGCGATGACGTCGTCCGAAGGCACAGGTGTATGAATGAAGACACGGCGGTGAAAAATACTCACCGGCGAATTGTTGGGAAATCCAAGGAGGTCAGTACATGGAACAAATCGGTCGTAAGGTTCTCTCTGCAGGTAGGTTCTTATGTTTAGTGGTACTCGCGGCGCCTTCCGGTCTTCGCGCGCAAAACGACGCTGCCAAAATTTATAAGACGAACTGCGTGTTGTGTCACGCGGCAGATGGCAGTGGCAGCTCAACTTCGGGGAAGGCTCTGGGAGCAAAAGATCTAGCGTCCAGCGAAGTGCAGAAAAAATCGGATGAGGATCTTGCCGAAGTCATCACCAAGGGTAAAGGTAAAATGCCCGCGTTCGGAGCGAAGGTGAAGGGCGACGGTATCAAAGAACTGGTTGCATACATCCGGACACTCGCGAAAAAGTAACGGCGCGTCGCGTAAATCTGGCCTGGTTTGAAATTGGCCGCTGCGCTATATCATGGCATTGCGAAGTACCGGTCACGGGAGAATGCGATGTGTGCTCGCGGGGGAGATCCAGAAAATATCAATCAGAATGTTTACGCGCCGGCGCCAACGGTGGAAAACAGACGCTCTTTTCTCGGTGCCTTGTTGGGAGTCGGCGCGGCCTTCATCGGTGTGCTGCTAGCGGTGCCGCTGATTCGCTTTGCGCTTTTTCCGCTATTGCGCCGGACCACGGAACTGAAGGGTTCGCCCGTCGGAGCATTGAGCGAGTTTTCCACGTTAAGCGAACCGGAGATGCGCACCATTCAGATCGAGCAAGTGGACGGCTGGCGCAAAACCATTTCCGAAAAAGCTGTGTACATAACGAAGGACGCGAAAGGTGAACTTCGTGTTCTTACTTCTGTTTGCCCGCACCTGGGTTGCACGGTTCCCTGGAACAAAACAAAAAACCAATTTGTTTGCCCATGTCATGGCGCGACGTTTGCGCCGGATGGAACGCGCGTCAGCGGCCCGTCGCAGCGCGGGATGGATACGCTGGAAACGTCCATTCAGGACGGACAAGTCGTGGTGCGATTTCAATATTTCCGGCAATTGGTGCAGGACAAGCAAGTCATCGGCTGAGGAGGAATGGTTTCAGGGATGCACGCGACACCCAAAAATCAAAGTGAGCTCCCGGCGGCACGTCAGAACGGGGTGTGGGGATGGCTGAACAAGCGAACCGGCCTGGATACGCTGCTGAAGACCGCGCTGTATGAGCCGATTCCGGGCGGCGCGCGCTTCGCTTACATTTTTGGTTCGGGGCTGCTGTTCATATTTATTTCGCAGGTGATCACGGGAGTTTTTCTGGCGCTGTATTATGTGCCGTCGGCCGATCACGCGCACACCACCGTTGCGTACATCACGAAAGCCGTTACCGCCGGGTCTTTTCTGCGAAGCCTGCACGCCTACGGGGCGAGCGCCATGGTGGTGGTACTGCTGCTGCATCTTTCGCAAACGTACATATATGGGGCGTACAAAGGACGGCGCGAGTTGTTGTGGCTTTCAGGTTGCGTGCTTTTTGCGCTGGTACTCGGCATGGCGTTCACCGGCTACCTGTTGCCCTGGGACCAGCGAGCTTATTTTGCGACCGCGGTGGGAACCAATGCGGTGAGTGAAGTTCCGCTGCTGGGGGAAAGCCTGAAACGTATGATGCGCGGCGGAACCGAGATGGGAACTCTGACGATCTCGCGATTTTTCGTGGCGCATGTGTTTTTAATTCCTGCCGGAATTTTCGCCCTGGTGGCATCGCATGTTCTTATTTTTCGCAAAGCGGGCGCTGCGGGGCCGGTTACCGAAAATCCCTTCAAGCCGGAGCAGAAGGCGGAACTTTTCTACCCTCGCCAGGTGTTGATGGATCTTTCGCTGACGGCACTGCTGATCATTGGCCTTGGTGTGATGTCCTTTTTCGCGCCTATGCAACTGGGCCCTGCCGCAAATCCCGCAGATGCGCAATATATTCCCCGGCCCGAATGGTATTACCTGCCTATTTTCCAGTGGCTGAAATATTGGCACGGGGCAGCTTCGGTGATTGGCATCCTGGTGATTCCAACCGTTCTTGTTTTGGCGGTCGTTGCGCTGCCTTTTTTCGATCGTAGCGTGGAGCGGCGCCCGTGGAAGCGGCCAGTGGCCATGGGATCTTATATTTTCGTGTTTTCCGTGCTGATCGCGCTGGGATTGCGCAGCCAGTATGTGGACAAGCACGATGCCGGAGTCGCGCAGCAGTTAGTTAAGCAAAAAACGGAAGAAGAAGACTATACGCGTAAACCGTTTGAGCCGGAGCTTTCTTCCGCTTCGCTGGCCGCGGCAAACGTGACGCTGGCGGATCCGGTCGCCGCGAAAGGCAAAATAATTTTCGACGGGCAATCCTGCAACGCCTGCCATGGCGATGCGGGCGTGGGTACCGCGGCGGGTCCCAAGCTGGTCGGAATCTCTGCAAAGTTTTCGGCCGGGCAGCTGGCCGCGCTGTTCAAGAATCCTACGGGCAAGATGACTGCTGGCGGCATGCCCCCAGTGGATCTCCCACCGGACGAAATGAAGTCGCTCATCGCGTACATCGAAAGTCTAAAGTAGGCTGGACGAGACCTGTTCAAAACGGCCGTTGAAACCGGCGTATTTATCCCATCGCGGTTAGTGTGCCGGGCCGCCACAATATCTTTCTTCTAAGACGGGCGTTTATGGCATCATCTTGCGGCTCTAACATTGTGCAGCCAGAGCCGATGATTGTTGAGTTTGTGAGCCAGAACGTCCGAGAACAATATTCCGCCGAGCGGCTATCCATCAAGTAACGGGGGCAATATTCAATGGCAATCGTAAATACCGGCACGCGGGTCAACGCAACGGCCAGTACAGGGCCATCACCGTCGTCCACCAACGTTACGGCCATGGCCATGGTGACGACGCTTTTCTTTTTCTGGGGATTCGTTACCGTCCTCAACGACATCCTCGTCCCGCACCTGAAATCGATTTTCGATTTGAACTACACCAAGGTGATGCTGATTCAGTTTGCGTTTTTTTCGGCGTATTTTATTTTCTCGATCCCGTCCTCGAAGATCGTGGACACGATCGGGTACAAAAAGACCATGGTTACAGGGTTGTTTACCATGGGACTCGGCGCGCTGCTCTTTATTCCCGCAGCGAGCACGGCGTCTTTTCCGTTGTTCCTCGGCGCGCTGATGATTTTGGCCGCGGGGATCACCGCGCTGCAGGTGGCCGCGAATCCGTACGTGGCCGTTCTTGGGCCGCCGGAAACCGCGTCGAGTAGGTTGAACCTCACGCAGGCGTTTAATTCGCTGGGCACAACGATCGGACCGTACCTCGGCGGTCTGCTGATTTTGAATGCCAGCTCCAAAGCCGCCACGGAAACGCGGCAGATGTCGGTGGATGTTCTCCAGGCGTATCGCGTTCAGGAAGCATCTTCCGTGAAACTTCCATACCTGGTGATTGGTATCGCGCTGATCATATTTGCGGTGGTAATTGCGATGTTCAAGCTGCCGGCAATTCCTGAAGCGGAACGGCACAATGTCACAGGCGAGAAAACCAGTTTGTGGAAATATCGCCAACTGGTGCTGGGCGCGGTGGGCATTTTTGTGTACGTCGGCGCGGAAGTGTCCATCGGAAGTTTTCTGATTAACTATTTCGGGCAGCGCGAGATCGGAAATCTACCCGAACTGATGGCCGCGAAATACGTGACGTATTACTGGGGCGGCGCGATGGTAGGGCGCTTCATCGGCTCCGCGATTTTACAGAAGGTGAAAACCGGCGCGGTGCTGGGCACCGCAGCGATTGCGGCGTGCACACTGGTGTGCATCTCGATGCTGACGACCGGCCACGTCGCGATGTGGAGCATCATTCTCGTAGGGCTGTTCAATTCGGTAATGTTCCCGAGTATTTTTACTTTGGGGATCGCGAAGCTGGGACCGTTGACGGGCGATGGGTCGGGAATTTTGGTGATGGCGATCGTGGGCGGCGCGATTCTGCCAGTGCTGCAAGGCGCGCTTGCGGATCGCTTTGGAATTCACCATGCCTTCGTGCTGCCGGCAGTTTGCTACCTGTACATTTTGTACTACGCGCTGCGCGGATCACGGCCCACGGCGTTTGCGCAGTAAACTTCGGAAGAGATCCGATCGATGACCAACGCAACTCCGAAGACGTACGTAATCGGCGTCGATGTGGGAGGAACCAAGGTGGCCGCGGGTGTGGTCGATAACCTTGGAGCGATTGATGATGTGACGCGAGTGCCGATGGTAAGTGACAAATCCGCTGTCGAGGGATTCAGCGCGGTGGCGGCAGCTATCGATCACCTTTTTGGACTGGCGAAAAAACAGCAACGCACGATCCGCGGCATTGGGATTTGCGCGCCTGGGCCGCTGGATCCGAATACTGGCGTGGTCATCAATCCTCCCAATGTTACCTGCTGGCGCAATTATCCGCTGGCGGCGGAAATTTCGAAACGGTATCAGCTCCCGGTAAAAATCGAGAATGATGGAAACGCCGCGGCGCTGGCCGAAGTGCTTTGGGGCGCGGGAAAAGGTTATTCAAAAGTCTTTTACGTTTCGCTCGGCACGGGCGTGGGGACTGGTTTGGTATTGGATGGGCATATTTACAACGGCCGCACCGGCGCTGCCACGGAAGGCGGGCACGTGAGCATCGATTACCGCGGGCCCCAGTGTAGTTGCGGCAAACGCGGATGCATTGAAGTGTTCATTGCCGGACCGGCCATCGCAAAACGCGCGCGCGCGAAGCTGGAAGCGGGAAATATCGGGCGATCGGCAATTCTCGATTTCGTCGAAGGCAAGATCGACGGCGTTACCTGCGAAGTGGTGAGCAAGGCGAATGCGGCGGGAGACGCGGTTGCGAAAGAGACTTTGCTGGAGACTGTCGAACTGTTGACGGTTTGGCTGGGGAATATTATCGATCTTCTGGAGCCGGACGTAATCGTTGTGGGCGGTGGAGTGGCCGCGGTGCTGCAGGCTTTTTTTGGAGCTGTTCGAGAACGCTTGCCCGCGTGGTGCATCAACTCGCGGTGCCAGGAAATTCCGCTGCTTCCGGCGCACTATGGCGCCAATTCAGGTATTGCCGGCGGCGCGGCGCTCTGCAATTAGAAATTTCCCGCGGCCAACTCGTGAACATTTTCGCTGTCCTTTTTCATTTCGCTTCAGCAATCGTGTAGTCACTTATAGTCCGAAGACAATTGCGAGCCGTAATGCTGCCCGACCAATGCCGCTACGCGCGCAACGGCGTCATGTAAGGATTCCGTCTCCCCGCGATGATGGCCGGTGAATACCACCAATACCACCGGCTGGTTTTTGATGAACAGAATACCGGCGTCGTTGGCGATGAACGGTTGTCCGTCGCCGGTTTTATGAGCGATGGTCACGTCGCGCAGATATTTCGGGAAGCGATTGTTCACCTGCTGCTTTTCCAGCGTGGCGAGCATCCATTCGCTGGCCGGCGCCGAAACCAGCTTCTTCTGCTGAATCATTTCAAAGAGATGGCCAATTTCGCGAGCGGTGCTGTGACCGAAATAAATTCCGGCATTGTAGATGGTTTCGCCAAATGCGTGTTGCACCTGCGCTTCGGTAAATTTGTCGAAGGGAAACTGTACGGTCTTGTCGCCGGGCGCGGTTTTGTAGCTTGGGTCGAGCGAGCTGAGCCATTTGCGATCCCAATCCAGATCGGAAAACTCAACGTTGGTATTTTTCAGCCCAAGTTCGTGCATGTAGCTGGTCACACTTGGGCGCGTGACTTTATCCGCGAGGAGGTCGGTGGCCACATTGTCGCTGATGATGATCATCAGGGTCATAAGATCTCGGATGGTGGGATTCAGCCCCGGCTGCAGCGTGTAAAGCACTCCGGACGGTAACCGCTGGTCGCCCGGTTTTAACGCGATGCGCTCGTCGAGCGAAAGTTTTCCGGCTTCAGCTTGATGAAACACTTCCGCCATGATCGGGATTTTGATCACGCTGAAAGTTTCGTACATGGTGTCGGCATCGAGCGCGATTTCATCGCCAGTCTGGAGGTTCTTCATGTATACCGCCATATCACCGGGAAATTGCTGGCGGATATTCTGAATTTGTTGCCGGAGTTGATCTGTTCCGGTATCCGCAGGTTTCCTTTGCCCGCGAATGCCGAGCGTCATCGAAGTAAACAACAGTCCCGCGGCCGCAATGCATCGAATGAATCTCATCAGTTCTCCTGAGGCATGAAGCCAAGCAAGGAGAAATTGTACAGCACCGGAAGCGTTTTCTTTACCGCGGCGCATTCTGAATGGGGCGTGGTCTTTACAGGAGTATTTCCGCGAGATACAGTCCGTCTGCCTTTGATTCCTAATCCGCGGAGACTGAAGCTGTGAAAAAATCCGAAATCATAACTGTGAAACGTCTGTCTATTGTCTTGTGTGCAAGCTTTGGCATCTTTCTGGTCTGGATTGCGACCGGTCCAAAAGCTCTCAGCGCTATCTCACACGCTTCCCTCTCCGCTGCCGTTTCTCCAGCAAGGATTTCTGGATTTACCGCCGGGCATGCGGTAGAGCAAGTGAAACTCGAAGAGCGACTGAAAAGCGCGATTTCGGCGGAGGAAATCAGCAAACAGCATCGCTACTTTACGTCAATGCCCCATCCGGCGGGGACAAAACACAATTATGAGGTTGCCCAACACATCGCCGAACAATGGAAAAAGCAGGGTCTGGAGGACGTAGTGATCCGGCAGTACGACGTTCTGGGAACGCGTCCGATTTCCACCATGCTGGAAATGACGGAACCGCGCCAGTATCGAGCGGGACTTCGCGAAGAAGCCTACGAGGCGGACCCGGACACGAAAAATCCCGAAGTAGCCAATGCGTGGATGGGTTTTTCCGCGAGCGGCGACGTTACCGCTCCCGTGGTTTACGCGCACAGCGGAAATCCAGAAGACTATGAAGTGCTACGCAAAAACGGCATCGACGTGAAAGGCAAGATCGTGCTGGTGCGCTATTCGAATCCGTACAGCTATCGCGGGTTCAAAGCGCTTACCGCGGAAAAAAACGGCGCGGCCGCGCTGCTGATTTATTCCGATCCCGCGGAAGACGGTTACGTAAAAGGGAAAGTGTTTCCGGATGGACCGTGGGGTCCGGAAACGCACATCCAGCGCGGCGCGATCACGTACGACTTTATGGTTCCGGGCGATCCGCTGACTCCCGGATGGGCGTCCGTTCCCGGCGCGAAGCGCATTCCCGAAAGTGAAGCGCGTTCACTGCCTCACATTGTGGCGTTGCCGCTTTCCTGGCACGACGCCAAGCCGCTGCTTGAAAATATGGACGGCGCCGTCGCTCCGAAAGAGTGGCAGGGCGGATTGCCGATCACCTATCGCCTTTCCGGTGTGGTGAAAGCGCACCTGAAAGTGGAGATGGATAATTCGACGCAGGCGTATTACGTGGTCGAAGCGCGCATTCGCGGCGCGGAATTTCCCGATGAGTGGATTTTGCTCGGCAACCATCATGACGCGTGGGAGTACGGAGGGGTCGATCCCAGCAGCGGCACCGCTTCCATGATGGAGTTGACGCGCGCTTTCGGCGGCATGCTGAAAGAAGGCAGCAGGCCGCGGCGCACGCTGGTGTTCTGCAGCTGGGATGGCGAAGAGATCGGGCTGACCGGATCGACGGAATGGGGCGAACAATTCGCCGACGAGCTGCGAAAAAAACTGGTGACGTACATCAATGTGGATTCTTCGGCGTCCGGCCCTAACTTCGAGGGTGCGGCAGTCGGCTCGCTGGCGCCGATGCTGGTGGAGACCACGTATTCCATCGCGGACCCCAGCGGCATCAGCCTGCACGACGCCTGGATGAAATCGACGACAGCGGAACGCAAAGGGCAAAAACATGCGCAGGCCGCGGGCGACGATAATTTAGTGAACACGCGCATCGGCAGCGGATCCGATCACACCGTGTTTCTAAATTTCCTGGGGCGTCCGGTGATCACGCTGCAGTTCGATGGACCCTATGGCGTATATCACTCGATGTACGACAATTTTTACTGGATGAATCATTTCGGCGACCCTGGTTATAAATATCACGCGACGATGTCGCAGTTGTGGGGCGTCATCGCGCTGCGATTGGCGCAAGCGGATATTTTGCCGTTTGATTTTGGATTTTACGGGCGGACGCTTAGCGATTTTGTCGGCGACTTGAAAAAGAATCCGCATTACGATGCGAGAAAACTTAATCTCGATAATTTGCAAAAACACGCCAGGGATTTTCAAACAGCCGGCGAGCGTGCGAAGAAGCGATTGGACAGCGACCTGGCCGCCGGCAAAATCGCGCAAGAATCCGGCGAGCAAAGCAACCAGGCAATGTCAAAAGTTGAGGGTAATTGGCTGAATCCCGACGGCATTCCCGGGCGGCCATGGTTTAAGCACCTGCTGTATTGCGCGCGATACACCTACGCGCATCTCGAATTGCCGGGGTTGACGGAAGCTGTGGAAGCAGGAAACTTGGAGGAAGCGCGCAGGCAAGCCGCTATTCTCATTCGCGCAATCGATGCGAACGTGAAGCTGTTAGAGAATTTGGGCGCCGAATAGACAACGCCAGTTGTCAGACGCGATAAATAAAAAAAGCCGGAATGGCGCGTCGTTAAACGCCGTTCCGGCTTTTTGTGCTTGATACCGATTTTGTTTAGAAGATGAACTTCAGCGCGAAGTTCATGTTCCTTGGTCCGCCCTGCGCTACGACAGGATTCCCGACGGCCACGTCAGGGGTTTTGGTGATCTGGCCCAGATTACCGCCGGTCAACGTGTTGTTGGGGATGCTGTAGAAGTTAGCGCGATTCAGCAGGTTGTAAACTTCCCACCGGAATTGCAGAGTCAACCTTTCGGTGATGCGAGTGTCCTTAATTAAGGACGCGTCCCACTGGCTCAGCCCCGGCCCGATCAACTGATTGCGCGTCGAGTTACCTACCGTGCCAGTGCACGGAATGTAAAAGGGACTTAGAGGACGGCCGCCGGCGGTGTTACCGCATGGGTCCGCCTGGCCAGCGATAGTGAAGGACTCATCGAAGTATTGGTTTGGATTGCGTGTGTTGTAGTGGACGGGGGTTCCATCCCACGCGGCACGGATGGCGCTACCTTTCAAGCCCTGACCAGTATGATCATTACCACCGCCTACCAAAATGCTGAAAGGGCGGCCGCTGATTGCGGTATAGATGGTGCTTAACTGCCATCCTTTAGCGATGTGCGACTCGACATGTGGGATCGTCGGGAAGGCATAAACCCCACCGATGTTGAAGTTCAAGCGCACATCGTGACCGCACAAGCCGCGCGTGTCCGCGATGTTCAAGGGATTGAGCAGTTGCGGATAATCCCCCGCGCCGCCGCGATTCACAGAATTGTTGTCGTAGCACTTACTCCACGTCAGGTTGTACTGGGTATCCAGTCCGTGCCAGTTCCGCTGGTTGTAGGACGCCTGCAGGCTGTCGTACTGCGAGGAGGCCAAGTTGGTGGCCTGAATAACGTGGCGAAGGTCTGGGAAAGTGGCCGCAAACGGACGCAACGCATCGCACGAAGAGCCGCTGCAAGCGCTCCCGAGTGGACTGGCATTTAAATCTCTATAAATGATCAAATCGGTTCCGCGTTGCCCGGAATAGGTAAGCGACAGCACGTTATTGGTGAACACTTCCTGCTGGACGCCAAGGTTGAAGTTATGCGCGCGCGGCGTCTTGAAATTGTTGGCGACCGCAAAGGCGTTGAATGGCGGAGCGCCGCTCGGACTGGAGCCGAAGATGGGGCCTTTATCAAAACAGATGTAGTCGCCCACTTGAGTCGTGGGGTCCACGCAACTGGCCGCTGGATCGTTCTCAGCCGCATTTCCCAGACCGGCGAGGGAAACCGAAAACCCCCCTAGATCGGGGTTGGTAAATGAGCCTGCGCGGGCTCCGGAGAACGAATATGGCGCGGCTATAGCGCCGAAGTTCGCTACGTCATAAGAAAGTGAGTAACCGCCACGAAGATTGGTCTTACCGTTTTTGAAAACGTTCCAGGCAAACCCAAGACGCGGTCCAAAGTCGCGCTTGTCCAGGTTGTATAGTCGACTGATGCCTTGCCCTACCTGTACAAGTCCACGGTCAGGAAAGAAGTTAGAAGCGCGCTTTTGTTTTTCACTTAAAGCGCCGTTGATCTCATACCTCAGCCCATAAGTTAACGTGAAATTGGGTTTGATCTTCCATTCGTCCTGGGCGTAGAAACCAACGGATTTCTGCGTGAGATAGCGTTTCGTATCGCCAAAACTGCGCGAAGCAGAATCGGCCCTGCCCAGAAGTAACTCTTCGACCGCAGTCTGAACGGATACTGGGGCGTAGCCATTCGCTGCTATAGCGTAACCAATGGCCAGGCCCGTACGCGCACGATTGCGCAAACTGTTGGTATAAGCGGTCTGATAATTGCCGCCAAACTTTATGGTGTGATTACCTTTCACCCACGAGAAATGTTCGGACCAGTCCCAGGTTTGATCGGGCCTGGTGGTGATCGGGTAACCCTGGACGCCTCCGATATACCCGCCATATCCCAGTGGGGCCAGATAAACATAGGGCACGCCGAAATCAATGGGGGAAAGTGGTCCTGTATCTACACCCAAACTTTTGGGATCAATCTTATTATTGATATCGATGATTTGTGCAAAGCGTGTGAAGCCCAGCCGGCTTTCCAAAATTTTGTTGTTGCTGATGGACCACGTCCAGCTCAGACCAGCCAGCTGGGCGCGCGAAGGCGCGATCGAGTTAAACAGATCCGGACGATTGCTGCCGCCGGCAGGTAGACCGGCAAATGACGGGCCGCTCTGCAAGCTATCTCCGAAGATGTAGCGGCCGGCAAGGGTGTTGTTTTTATTGATGCGGTGATCGATTTTAAAAGCGAATTCGTCCATCCGGGCGGTAGTCGGTGTTGCCGCAACCAGCTTGTTGGTGGGCGAGGTCGGGAAAAAGTTCAACAGTGCCTGGCCCGCTGGGCTGATACTTTCGCCCTTGGCGGCAATATCCGCTTCCGCTCCGGCGATGTCCGCGGGACTGGGAACGGTCCGGCTACTGATGGAGACCGACTTGTACCGCTGACCTTCGTAGAAAAGAAAAAAGAACGTTTTGTCTTTAATGATGGGTCCGCCAACGCCGCCGCCGAACTGCATGTTACGAAGTGGAGTTGGAGCGCAACTTCCCGGTTGGCCGCAACCAGTGGACTTCGAGAAATAGTTCGCGGCATCCGCAAAATCGGTGTGCCGAATCCACTGGGCCCAGCCGTGCAATTCGTTGGTGCCGCTCTTCATCCCCAGCAGGATAGGCGCGCCGCCTTTTACTCCAAACTCGGCGGAGGGATTTTCCTGGACGCTGAGCTCCTGAATGGCTTCGGGAGGGAAAATGGTTGCCGGTATGCCGACGACCCCGGTCTGGTTAATCGCGGAGTCCCCGTAATAGCGGTCGTTATTGTAAAGGCCGTCCACGAAGTAATTGTTGGACGTGGTGCGCGACCCATTAATGCTGACGGCGAGGAATCCTCCGCCGGGAGCGCGCTGCACTCCGGGAGTGATGGCCAGAAGAGAATTGAAATCGCGGCCGTTCAGCGGCACGGTTTCAATCTTCAAGTTATCGACGAAGTTGTTTTCATTCGGCGAGAGGTCCAGCAGTGGGGCGGAGCCTTCCACCATTACCGTCTCGTTGCGCTGACCAAGCTGCAAGACGACGTCCGCGCGGGTAATTGCGCCAGTGGAGACCACGGCGTTGCTAACCGTGGTCTTGAAGCCGTCGGCGGAGATAGTGAGCTTATAGTTTCCGATGGGCAGTTGCGTGAATGTGAAGCTTCCCGTGCCAGAGGTGGAGGACGTGCGCGTCAATCCAGTATCCGAATTAACAGCGGTCACTGGCACATTGGGGACAGTGCCTCCAGAGCCGTCCGTTACATCTCCGTTGATATCACCTGTGGTTGTTTGGGCAGCGGCGGGGAAAAAGGAAGCGCCCAGAATTGAACAGATTACAACCAAAATAAATTTATAAGCGATAAGACGCATTTATCCCCCACCACGATTTAGGTTCAGTGCAACACCCCTACTTATAGACCCGAGTCTAATGCTACAGGACGGCAAGTCAAGTAAAATAAGGCCGTCATCGGTAGATTCGATAGGCGTAAATATATCGTTATAAAGCATTTATATGTCTTATGCGTAAAACGCGGCACAGTAACCTGCGGACTCGTTTTGCATACGAGCAACCAATTAAGATAGACCTTGCGGCAACGGACCCATAGGATAAGTGCGATGAATATTCACCCTCGCCGCGTTCACTTGGGCATATGCTGGTTTTTCGCGGGTCTGTCGATCACCGGTGTTGTGGCTTTTTCCGCGGATGCCTTGGCCGCGCCGCGACCCAACATCGTTCTCATCACGCTGGATACTACCCGCGCGGATCGCGTCGGATTTCTTGGCTCAAAGCTTGGATTGACGCCCAACCTGGATGCTCTGGCGCAGCACAGCACGATTTTCACCCGCGCGTATGCCGTTGTGCCTCTCACCACTGCGTCGCACGCGGCGATCCTCACCGGCACGTTTCCAGAGTTCAATGGCGTCAACGATTTTGGAAAGCCGTTGCCTGCTACGGTTCCGTATTTGCCGGCGCTCCTAAGTGAAGGCGGGTATCACACTGCGGCATTCGTTGGATCGCTAGTTCTGGATCCCATTGGCGGGACTGCGCCCGGATTTGACCGCGGATTCGCTACCTATGACGCGGGATTTCGCATGCGCCGCAAAGGTGAGGATCGGTTCCAGGCTGTGGAGCGGCGTGGCGGCGACGTCGTTGCGCGTGCGATCAAATGGCTCAACAAACGCCCGCCGGGACCGTTTTTCCTGTGGGTGCACTTGTACGACGCTCACGATCCTTATGATCCGCCGGAGCCTTATCTCACGCGATTTGCCGGCTCGCCCTATAACGGGGAAATTGCCTACACCGACGCGTGTATCGGCAAGCTGATCGCCGCGCTCCGGCAGGCTGGACTGTATGACGGCGCGCTCATCGCCGTAATGGCGGACCATGGCGAAGGTCTTGGGCAACACGGCGAGGAGACGCACGGTATTTTTCTTTACGATGAAACGATTCACGTTCCGTTGCTGGTCAAAATGCCGCTAGGTCGATCAGCGGGTCGTCGCGTGGAAAGCCGGACGAGCCTGGTTGACATCACGCCGACGGTGTTGGAGATCGCGGGCATTCCCGTTCCCGCCGCGGTGCAAGGCAAATCATTAGTAAAAACAATTGAGCGCACGGCCGCTTCCCCGGGGAATTTGAAAAGCGCGCAATCCGAGGCACGCGGCGGCAGCGGCACCGCCGTTCCTGAACAGCCGGTCTACTCTGAAACCGATTATCCGCGTCGCGCTTTTGGTTGGCGCGCATTGCGTTCTGTACGCACCGGTAAATATTTGTTCATCGCGGCGCCAAACAGGGAACTCTACGATGAGGCGGCCGATCCGGAAGCCTCCCACAATCTGGCGACAGCATCCCCGGCGATCAGCGATACCCTCTCCGCGCAGGTGGCTGAATTGCACCGGCGATTCGCAAACCCGGTCCTCGCTATTCCAACTGAAACCGACGCGCAGCAGGCGGAACAATTGAACGCGCTTGGCTATGTCAGTTCGGGTTCGTCCACCGCCGCGGAGTCAAAAAAAGAGGAAGGCGCGGACCCGAAAGACCGAATCGAAATTGCCAACCTGATGCACGATGCGTTGATGGAAGTGGAAGACGGGCGATATGAAGTAGCCGTGCCGCAACTGGAACGCGTGCTGGCTAAGGAACCGCAGATGACCGTTGCTCAAATGCAATTGGGAATCGCGTTTGCACGGCTGAAAAAACCCGATCAGGCGCTTCCCCTTTTGCGGTCCGCGGTACAACGCCAGCCGGATTCCGGCATGGCGCACTACGAGTTGGGGCTCGCGTTATTTGATACCGGAGATCTGCAGTCCGCGGCTCCGGAATTTTCCTTTGCCGTGGCGCACGCACCGCGATGGGCCGACGCGCACTTCTCGCTCGCTGCGGTTGACGCGCGAATCGACCGTGTCCCTGAAGCGCTTGCTGAGCTGACTACTGCTCTGGAATTAAATCCGGATCACTATCGCGCCAATCTTTTGCGCGGACGGATTTTGTCTTTGCAGGGCCACACCGCGGAAGCTTTGCCGGATCTGGAAAAAGCGGCGCGTGTTGAGCCTAACTCCGTCGAAGCGCATTTATTTCTTGCCGAGGCCTATTCGCAAGCGGGCCAACAGGAAGCCGCGCAGCGTGAGCGCGCCGCTGCAGACCGATTGAAGGCTGCCAGCCATCCATAAAACAGGGACGTTCTATGCAATCCCGTCCGCGCGGTTCATATCATACGAATGTGTATGTGCTAGGCTCACGCATATGAGGCGGGCGCAATTTCTAATTTTGCTGGTGGTTTTAATTTTTGCGGTGATTCCGGCTTCAGCACAGGAAAATGCCGTCTCGAAAACGCGGCGGCCAGATGTTTTTTTGATCTCCATCGACACGTTGCGTGCCGATCATGTTCACTGCTATGGCTACGAGTACAAGCAGACTCCCGCGCTCGACCAGCTCGCCAGCGACGGTGTCCGCTTTATGCAGGCGTTTACTCCCAGCCCGATCACAAATGTTTCTCACATCAGCATTTTGACGGGACTGCTGCCCATTTCGCACGGCGTAACAAATTTTGGAGTTCCGCTCGATGCCGCCCATCCCACGCTGGCCGAATTGCTGAAAGCTGAGGGCTATCAAACCGCGGCGTTCATCGGAGCGGTGGTGCTGGACAGCAAATCGCTGGCGCCGGGACTGGATCGTGGCTTCGATTTCTACGACAACTTCCCGCAGCATCAGCCGGCGACCGCTTCGCGCTGGGGGCGCCTGGAGCGTCGCGGCAAAGACGTCGTCGGTCACGCAGAAAAGTGGCTCAACACACACCGCGCCGGCCCGCGCTTGGTGTGGGTGCACCTTTACGATCCGCACGATCCATACGAACCGCCTCCGCCTTATGCGCAAAAGTATCGTGACCGTCCGTATGACGGAGAAATCGCCTACGCCGATTCCGCGCTCGGTGATTTCATGGCCTATCTTAAAAAACAGGGTTGGTACGATCACGCCGTGGTGATCGTGGTCGGCGATCACGGCGAGGGACTGGGCGAGCACGACGAACAAACCCACGGAATTTTTCTCTACGACTCCACCACGCATGTGCCGCTCATCGTGAAGCAGCCCGGACAGCAAAGCGCGGGTCAAGCGATTAGCGCGCAGGTGCGCACCACGGACATTGTGCCGACGGTACTGGATTTGCTGCAAGTGCCGGGGCCGCCGCATCTGGATGGCGACTCGTTGAAGCCATTCTTCCTTGCGGACGGCGAAAAATCAGAGCGCACTGCGTTTGGCGAAACCGATTATCCGCTGAGTTTTGGCTGGGCTCCGCTGCGCTCCGTGCGAGTCGCCGATTTTAAATTCATCGAAGCGCCGCGGCCGGAGCTTTACGATTTGCACGCCGATCCGGGCGAACTGCACAGTATTTATGAACCGTGGAATCCGGACGTGCAGAAATTGCGCGCACAACTGGCGGCACTGCGCGAGAAGCATCCGGCGCGCGAAGGTGCTTCGCCGGGAGCCGTTGGTTCTGGAACGACGCAAGAATTGCAAGCGTTAGGATATTTGGGACCGGCGGACGCACTGAGTTCTTCCACCGTCTCCGAGCCATCGCTGCTACCCGACCCAAAAGGTAAAATTGCGGAACAAAACTTTTTGCACACGGCGATGCTGGCCATGGACGACGCGCGCCCAGCGGACGCGCGCGCATCGCTCGAACAGGTCCTGGCGCTGGACGCCAATTCGTCCGCAGCATTGGCGCAACTTGGTCAGCTGGAATACGATGCGGGAAACTATGCCAAAGCTGCCGGGTATTTTGAACGCGCAAGCGCGATTCGCCCGGGCGATGCGAACCTCGTTTCGAAACGCGGTGAAGCTCTAACCATGGCTGATGATTTGCCTGGAGCGGAACTAGCTTTGCAATCCAGCCTGAAAATAAATCCCAATCAGTACGCTGCGCGATTTTCACTCGGCACGGTTTATTTGCGTATGCAGAAGCTGACCGCCGCACAGGATCAACTGGAAGCTGCATTGCTGGTGCAAAGCACCTTTGAAGCAGAAATGAAGTTGGGCGAGGTTTTTTTGGAGCAGGAGAAATTTGAAGAAGCGCAAGCCCACCTGGCAACGGCCATCAAGCTAGGACCCAACTCCGCCGAAGCGTATGAACTGCTGGCGCGCGCGTATACAGGGTTACATAAAACGCAGGAAGCCCGCAACGCTGAGGGCCATGCGAAAGTTCTGCGGAGTCGAAAGACCAGCCGAAAGACAGCAGACTAAAACGAATCCGGAACTTTACTTCGCAGCTTTGAAATATTCCGCAAAATTTTAAATTTCAGCCCGCAACTATTTCATCGAGACAGTCTTGTTTTCCGCGTTCTCAAAAATTTCCGACAGCACTCGCCCGCGCATTTGTTTGGGCTGCTCGATACCGTAGATGTGCAGGATTGTCGGTGTAATGTCGTACACGCTGGCTTCAAATCCCATCAATCGTGAATCGTGCTTGATTCCCGGACCCATGGCAAAGAACGATCCCGGAACGTCATCGCCGTCCGCAAAATCATGCTTGGCGATCACCGGCGTAGTCTTCTCATGATCCATGTGCGCGTGCGGATCCTTGTCTTCGAATTCACGCAGCGGTTTGATACCGTGATCGGAAATGATAAATACGAACGTGTTTTCGTCGGCGTGCTGCAGGATCGTGCCGAGAACTTTATCGAAGGCGATGTACTGATTCGGAAAAGCTTCCACGCGTACATTGTTGATGCTGGGGTTGTAGCCGGCGTTGAACGGCGTAATCGGATAGAGCCAGTGGCCGGTGCGGTCCTCGCAGGACTGCCCCATCATCGTGAAATCCGTCGGATGTTTCGTCAGCAGGTACTCAAACAGTTTGGTTTGCTGGTCGCGAATCACCTGCACCTTGTCCAGCCAGGTGTCGATGACTTCTTTTTCGTGACCTTTTAGATCCGAGGCGGCGGGCATGCGCTCGCAATCGATGTAAAAATCTCCGACATTCTTCAGCAACTCCGGCTGCATGCTCTTCGGGTACACCGCGTCTCCGCCCATCACCTCGGACAGTTTGGGCGCGCAAAGAACGCCATCTTCGCAATTTTTGCCGCGGGTCAGCATGCCGCTAATCATGTAGCCGTTAACCGGGAGCACCGGAAAAGTGGCCGGCACATTGGCCATGCCGACGGTGACGTCGTTGCGCGACAACACGGACCAGAGCGGTTCCTGCTTGAGCATATTGGTGTTGGCGGTGATTCCGCCAACCAGAAATCCGGTGACGCCGTGCTCTTCCGGCTTGGTGCTGGTGAAAATGGTGCTGTAGACGCGCGGGCAATTGGGCGCTGAAACGGTGCGGAGCTTGCCGTACGCGCCATTGTTAACCACGCGTGCGAGGTTAGGCAGATCGCCCTTCAGCAGCAGCGGGCGGATCATGTCCAGTTCCATCCCGTTCACGCCGACGACGATGACGTGCGGCCGGGCCCTGGCTGGTTTTTGATTCTGCGCGAATAGCGGCGTGGCCAGAGCCGATACAAAAATCACCGCGGAAATTAACTTTCTCATGTTTTCCATTGCTCCAGAAGAATAGGTTGATGCAGGAATTCTACGCCGTGGTGATGTATTAGAGAAGGAGAAGGTTGCTCGCGCAAATAATTGGCGCTTGCTCGAGCGTTGAGAATTCCCCGATGCAAATAATTTCAGCGGCAGGTTCAGGGTGTTACGCGCAACATCATCACTCCATGCGGGCCAACTGCCCCGCCAAATTTCCCGGTGAACTTCCCCAAATCTTTTTTGTTCCAGAGATCGCGCACCGACGCGGGCAGTCGTGCCGGGTAACCCAACTCTTCCCAGCCAACTGAAATGTCCGCATCCGCTTTTCCGCGATTGAAGAGCACCACCGCGCGGCTGCCGTCGTGCAGTTGTTTGACCCATACTTCCAGTTCGCCGTTTTTGCGAACTCGCCGCGCTTGCAAGCCCATCGGATCCTGATCGATGGCCAGCACTTCTTTGTTGGTCAGGATTTCCTTGATTTCCGGCGGCATGTTTTTCAGGTCGTTCCCGGCAATCAGGGGCGCCGCCAGCATATTCCAGAGCGTGAAATGCGATTTGTATTCCTCGGTAGTCATGCCACCGTTGCCGACTTCGAGCATATCCGGATCATTCCAGTGGCCCGGTCCGGCGAAAGATTCCAGGCCGACCTGCTGATCCAGGATGGTGAGCCAGCCGGTGGACCATTCTTTTTTGCAATCCCAGCAATCGTCGATATCCCCGGTGGTGCGCCACAGATTGCCGACGTCTTTGGCCCACAGCCACGGCTTACTTTTTCCCCATTCGCACAAGCTGAACACAATCGGCCGGCCCGAAGCCTTCAAGGCATCGCGCATCGTGGTGTACGCAGCTTCAGCGTTTTCCGTGTCCGTGCTGCACCAATCGTATTTCAGATAATCCACTCCCCACGCGGCATACTGCCGCGCATCCTGGTATTCGTATCCGCGGCTGCCCGGGCGTCCGGCGCAGGTCTTGGTGCCGGCATCGGAATACAGTCCAAATTTTAAATCCTTGGAATGCACGTAATCTGCGAGCGCTTTTATTCCGCCAGGGAAACGCTGATGATCCGGAAGAATGTTTCCATTGCTATCGCGGCCCACCTGCCAGCAGTCGTCGATCACTATGTACTGGTATCCCGCTGCTTTCATGCCGCTGCTGACCATGGCGTCTGCGGCGTCTTTGATTAACTGTTCGCTGACGTTGCACTGAAATTTGTTCCAACTGTTCCATCCCATCGGCGGCGTAAGCGCCAGTCCATTGTCGGAGGCACGCGCCGAAACCGAAAGAGAAAGAAAAGCGCAGAAACTCAAGAGCAGCCAGCAGACGCGATTTTTAGATTTGAACATGACCATTCTCCTGACCAAGGCGGAAGGGCTTGGGTGCCAGCATTCTATTTCTTCTGCGGGCGTTGTATACCGATTTTGGCGTGAGGAGTAAAGATACGGAGTGCGAGATTCAATTGGGCGAGCAAGTTGTCCGCCAGTGAAAGCGAACGCGCGGTTGAAAAAAATAAATTTTGGCTACGATCTTTTTAGCGTTGCGGCAATTTTCAAAATCATCGCATCCGTTTCTATATCTTCAAGTTTCTTCGGCAGCGGAATACACCAATTGGGGCGCGCTTCCTGGCCAGCCCCGGGCAAATTCGGTCTTTTGTCCGCGCCCAAGCCGTCTTCCATCGACGCAAGCGTGATCACCGATGGCGCGCGGGCCAGCGCCTCGTGGGTCTTCACGATCACGTCCGAAATCGCCGCGGTGTCGTCGAGGTTTGTCGCGCGCTTCAGGTTGCTGCGCAACTTGTCGGAGTTTTCCCGCTTGGGATGCAGTCCCAGAGCCGTTTGTTCCGCAAAATCAGCGCCGGACCAGATTCCGGCAATCGTCGGCAAATCGTGGGTAGAAACGGCAGCGAGGGCCAGCTTCGGATAGTGATCCGGATTATTTTCTTCAAACCACAAAAGGCGATACGACAGGACCGAATATGCAGCAAGCTTTTCCCGCACACCTTCGTCGACGGTGCCAAGGTCTTCACCGACGATCAAAGTCTTAGAGCGTACGGATTCCAATGCCAAAATCGCCAGCAACTCGTCGGCGTTGTAGCCCACATATGTTCCGCCCGCGCTTCGCTGGCCCTTGGGAATCCAGAACAGCCGAAAAAGTCCCATGACGTGATCGATGCGCAGGCCGGCCGCGTAGCGGAGCGCGGCGCGTATGGTTTTTATGAACGGCTCGTAACCGGCAGCTCGCAATTTGTGGGGCACAAATGGCGGCAGTCCCCAATCCTGCCCGTTGGCATTAAACAGATCGGGAGGCGCTCCGACGCTCACGTCCTTGGCGAAAACGTCCTGCCACATCCAGGAGTCCGCGCCATCCGGCGCAACGCCAATGGGAAAATCCTGCATCATGTTTCCCGCTGAGGAGGCGGATTGCAGTTGCCCGTCGAGAAGATATTGCAGCCACTTGTGGAAGCGGATGCGTTCCGCGAATTTTCCGCTGAAACTGGAAATGGCTGGATCATCCGGACGGCGATATTGCGAGGGCCATTGACGCCAGTTCGGGCCGTGTTGTTCGGCCAGCGCACAGAAGGTTGCGAAGAGTTCAACGTTCCGGCCCTGCGAGCGTTCGTAGGGTTCGAACGATATTTGTGCCCGCGTGTGCGACCAGATCTCTTCCAGGGCGGACATCTTCAATCTAAAGATAAGGTCGCGTTCGATCAGCGGTTTTTCGTTCAGTACGCGACCTTGTTCAGAAATCTTTTCCAGATCGGGAAGTGCCTGTTGCGCGCCGGGAATTTTTTCGACGCATAGATACAGCGGGTTCAAGTACAGCCTGCTGCTTGGATAGTAAGGACTGGGTTCCTGCGGCAATATCGGTATGGGAGCGCACAGCGGATTGATCATGACCACGCCGGCCCCTAGTTCGGCCGACCATTTCGACACGCGCCGCAGATCTTCCAGGTCGCCGATTCCCCAACTGCGCCGCGAACGCAAAGCGTAAAGTTGCAGCGCCCAACCCCAGGTATGCAAGTCGGCGGGCAGATAACAGCGCGGAGGAGTCACGATCAGGCGGGTTTCTCGGCCGCCGGCGTCTACAAGCTGGTGGTAGCCAAGCGGCAAATCCGATGGCAATTTATTGGCGGCACACAGGTTGCCGTCTTCTAATTGAAGAGTTGAGTTTTCTGGAAGCGGGCTTACTGTGCCTTGGCGGACCACCAACAGAGCGGGTTCGGGAGGCGCGTCACCGTCCGCCTCCATCGCATGCAGCAACGCTGACTTGGTTTCTTCCGGCACGTCGTGCCAGTTTCCCGAGTCATCGCGATATTTCTCGTGTATACCCCACGCGCTGAAATTCGACACACTAACTCCCGTTTCACTTTGCTGCATTTACCTTACGCGTGGAACTGCGTCTGCGCACTACATGAAAAGGATAGAAGGCCCGGGCAAATGCTGCAATACAGCTTATTTGGTAAGGACCCATGCCGGGAAAATGCACTACACAAAGTCAGTCGTTGCTGGCGGTGATTTTTTTAGCTCGCGCGTTGATGTTGATTACTAGGACCGAGGCCTGCCGCTTTATTTTGCGACTTTGCGCCGCCGCCCATTTAATTTCCGATTCCGGCGCTCCCACAAGTTCAATCACAATAGAGTTCTGTCGTTTGCCACGGTAGTATCCGGTCGTGGGCTGCAGTGTGAAGCTTGTAAACTTTTTTGATAGCACGCGAATGATCGATTTGCGGCGAACATCCTCGGTATAAATTCTGTGAACTTTTGGCAAGGAATTCTCCCGGTGCGCTGGCAAGCGCAGTTTTGCCGATGTTTACGCCAATTCTGGGGATGCGGTTCATCCACTTGGAAGGTGGCGGACGCGATTTTCGTTCTTCTGCGCCATTAGGCCAGGCTATTCCTTCGGTAACAGAATTAGCGGCCCGTGGCCGCCAGAGCCTTTTCAATTGCCGCGGTTACTTGCGGAGCATCCGGCGTAATATCCGGCTCAAAGCGCGTAATGACGTGACCATCCGGGCCGATCAAAAACTTGGTGAAATTCCATTGAATGTCGCCGCCGGTTTGCGGATTGACGGACTTGTCCGTCAGGTATTGATATAGCGGAGTTTTGTCATCGCCCTTCACGCTGACCTTGGACATCAACGGGAAGCTCACGTGATACTTGGTGCTGCAGAACGTTTTGATTTCTTGATTCGATCCCGGCTCTTGCCCTCCGAAATTGTTAGCTGGCACGCCCACGATCACGAAACCGCGGTCCTTATATTTCTCGTAAACGGTTTCGAGCGCGGAATATTGCGGGGTGAATCCGCAACGGCTGGCCACATTTACCAGCATCACCACTTTGCCTTTGTAAGCGGCCAACGGCGCCGGCTGGCCATCGATGGAGTTCAGCGTAAAGTCATACACAGTTTTATCGGCGGCCATCAAACTTGCGGCCAGTAACAAGCCGAGTGACAAAAACGTTCCGCACAGTGTCCTGAACATATTTCCTCCTTGTTCGTTCTACCCAATTGTCGGACTTGTCGAAAAACTTGCTCCCCGGCGGCCCGCCAAGACCTTCGCAAGGCTCGAATTATATTCGCTGCGGCAAGCAATCGTTATTGAGCCTTGGCTGGGCCTGTTATAGACTCCGCAGGCTAGCCCAACCGTTCGCCATTCAAACCGTATACGTGCCCTCAGAGGAGGTGCGATGCTGCCCGCAGCAATTGTCACGGTGACCCACCGCGTCCTTGCTCCCCTGGACCTAGCAATTATCGGTATCTACTTTGCCATAATTTTCGGCATCGGGTTTTATTTTGCTAAGAAGGGCCGCACCTCTGAAGATTATTTTCTGGCCGGGCGCAATATCGGCTGGTTCGCGATCGGCGCGTCGCTGTTCGTTTCGAATATTTCCACGGAACATTTTATCGGCCTCGCCGGTTCGGGAGCTACCTCGGGATTAGCTGTCGGCGATTTTGAGTGGCTTGCCTGCCTCATGCTGCTGCTGCTCGGCTGGGTGTTCGTGCCTTTTTATTTGCGTTCGAACGTGTTCACCATGCCGGAGTTTCTGGAGCGCCGCTTCAATCGCAACTGCGCGAATTACCTCGCCACTATTTCGGTGATCGCTTATATCTTTACAAAAATCTCCGTGCATCTTTACGCGGCAGGCATCGTCCTTGAACGAGTCGTAGGCTGGAATCAGTGGACCGCGGCAATTATTCTGGTGATTGCCACCGGCGTGTACACCATCGCCGGCGGACTGGCGGCGGTGATTTACACCGACCTGGTACAGACGCTGATTCTCCTGGCAGGCGCCGTCGCGCTTACCTTGATCGGAATGGATAAAGTGGGCGGATTCGCCGGCCTGCGCGCGGCTTTACCGGATAGTTTTTTCCATATGATCAAGCCTGCCACCGACCCGGAATTTCCCTGGACCGGCATCGTGTTTGGCGCGCCCATTCTCGGCATCTGGTATTGGTGCACCGACCAGGTGATCGTGCAGCGCGTGCTTTCCGCCAAAGACGAAGGCCACGCCAAGGCGGGCACCATTTTCGCGGGATTCCTGAAAGTTTTGCCGGTCTTCCTGCTGGTGTTGCCCGGCTTGATTGCCTACGCGCTATATCCGCAATTGTTCACCGTGGTAGATGGAAAAGTGACCAACGGCGACATAGCTTTCCCTTCACTCGTGATCAACCTTTTGCCCACCGGGCTTGTTGGCTTGATGATTGCCGCACTGCTGGCCGCGCTGATGGGCGCGATGAGTTCGGTCTTCAATTCCGCTTCCACCATGGTGACGCTCGATTTTTATAAAAAATTCCGCCCGGCCTCGACCGAAAAGCAACTGGTGAATTTCGGACGTATCGCCACCGGCGCCATGGTGGTGCTCGGCTTGCTGTGGGTGCCGTTTATCCATCTGCTCAGCGCGCAACTCTACATTTATCTGCAAAGCGTGCAGGCATACATCAGCCCGCCGATCGCCGTGTGTTTTGTTTTTGGGATTTTGTGGCCGCGTCTGAATGGCGAAGGCGCCATTAGTTCGTTGCTTGTGGGCTTCGTGCTTGGCGCGGTGCGTTTTATTTTCGAAGTGCTGGACAAGACTCGGCATTACACGGCGCCATCGCTGCGCTGGCTGGTGGACATGAATTTTCTGCATTACGCCGTGCTGATGTTCGTGGTGTGCTCTTTGGTGCTGATCGGCGTCAGCATGATGTATCCCGCGCCGGCGCGAAAGAAAATCGCCGGCTTAACCTTTGCCACAGTCGGCGACAAATTGGAAAGCATCAACGTTTCCACTCCGCACCTGAAGCGTGAGACGCAATCGGAACACCGTATGAATCTGGCGTTCACGGCTTTGCTGATCGCCACGGTGTTCGGACTTTGGATTTATTTCCGTTAAACCGATTTGTGAATAAATTTGAACCCGTCGTCCATTCTCGCGTTGCGGCCGAACGTCACCCAGGTGGATGCCATTCGGGCATTTTCCAAACCGGGACTTTCCTCCATCTATTGGCGAGTGAAAGCCGGGTCGTTGCAGCGCATTGCCGATGCTTACGTTCCCTACCAGTTTTACGAAGTAAGTTACGTGATGGCGCGCGCGCAACAAACACGCCTTTTTGCCATGGATGCAGTTGACGGTTCATTGGATCTTTTTGAATTTCCGCAACTGCCGCAGGAACCCCACGTACTTATGCAGAGAACCCGCAACTGCCTGGAGCCCGGGCTTGCCGATGCCAGCGCCGATGAACTGCTCCGGGAGAAAGCGCTCCGCGCGATTTTTCAGCAGGGATTTTTTAAAGTGCGCGAATCGTCCCTGAAGTTTTCTCGCCAGTCGGCGAGAATTTATCTCCCTTACTGGCTGGGCTTTTACGCTACCGGCGAGATCGTGCGCTGCCGCGTGATGGACGCAGTGCGCCGGCGCATGGAAGGCGCCAAGGCCTCGGCATTTTTCGAAGAGTGGCTCGCTGCGTAATCGCCGGCATGTGTTTTTTTCACATCTCTCTCAGCGACATTTATAGTTTTGTGCAACTCGGAGGAATTTCATGTTCGCTCTCGCGCATCGTGCCGCAACAGGAGTGCTGCTTTCCGCGCTGGTCTGCGGAGCGAATGCCGCACAGGGGTGGCATCATCTCGGCAACGTGCAACGCGTCGAAAAATTGAGGGATGGCGTTGAGCTTACCGCCGGATCCGCGAAAGTCCGCATTACCGCTTTTCGAGAGGGCGTAGTCCGTGTGCGCGTATCTCCCACCGGCAATTTCCCAGCGGATTCTTCCTGGGCGGTCATCCAAGCCGCCGAACCGCCGGTAATGAAAATTCAGGACGGCGCGAGTGAACTGCGTATGTCCGCGGGTGATGTCAGCGTCATCATTAATAAATCTCCGTTGCTGATCAATTTCGCGAACGCCGGCGGCGCAGCAGTCCTAGCCGATGAACCCACATTGCCGATGGCCTGGAACGGTGACGCCGTTCATGTCTGGAAGCGCATGCCGCTGGATGAAAATTATTACGGACTCGGTGACAAGGCCGGCCGCATGAACCGGCGCAATCGTTCCTTCACCATGTGGAATACCGACGAGTTTGGCTGGCAAGAATCCACCGACCCGTTGTACAAGACCATTCCATTTTTTATCGGTCTGCGAAATGGCACTGCTTACGGATTATTTTTCGATAACGCTTATCGCAGCAGTTTTGATTTTGGAAAGGAAGCGCTGGAGTACTTTTCTTTCGGCGCCGTTGGCGGCGAGCTGAATTATTATTATTTTTCCGGGCCCGATCCGAAAACCGTCATCGAAAAATATACCGCCCTGGTTGGCCGCTCGCCGCTGCCTCCGCTTTGGACATTAGGCTTCCAGCAGAGCCGCTACAGCTACTATCCTGAAGCGCGCGCCCGCGAGATTGTGCAGACCTTGCGGCAAAAGAAAATTCCCGCGGACGCCATTTATTTCGACATTGACTATCAGCAGGGCAATGCGCCGTTCACCATCAATCGCCAGTATTTCCCGCACTTCGAGCAAATGATTTCAGATTTTCGCGCGCAGGGAATGCATAGCATCCTCATCACCGATCTCCACATCAAAAGCGATCCGAATCACGGTTACGCGCCGTATGACTCCGGCGTGAAGAACGATGTGTTCGTCAAAAAGCCTGACGGCAGTCTATATGTCGGCGAGGTGTGGCCCGGCGAAAGTGTGTTTCCGGATTTCACCTTGGCGAAAGCGCGGGACTGGTGGGGCAGCTTATATAAGGACTTCGTCGCGATGGGCGTCGGCGGTTTCTGGAACGATATGAATGAGCCGGCTCTTTTCAAGCGCGCCGACAAGACCATGCCACTTGAAGTGCGGCACCGCCTGGATGACGGCACCACGCGCGATCACCGCGCGATTCACAATATTTTCGGCTTGGAAAATGTGCGCGCGACCTATGAAGGCTTGCTCAAACTGCAACCGAACGAGCGGCCGTTTGTTCTCACGCGCGCCGCCTACTCCGGAGCGGAGCGCTACGCCGCAACGTGGACCGGCGACAACAGCAGCACCTGGAATCATTTATCGATCAGCACGCCGATGCTCTTGAGTATGGGCATCTCCGGCTATCCGATCGTGGGCGACGACATCGGTGGCTTTGCGGGATCGCCGCCCGCGGATCTTTTGACGCGATGGCTGGAGGTCGGTGCGTTCAATCCTATTTACCGCGACCATACTGCGAAGGGCACCGCCGATCAGGAGCCCTGGGTGCACGGGCCAGAGCACGAAGCCATTCGCCGTCATTACATCGAGCTGCGCTACCAATTGCTGCCGTACATTTATACCGGCATCGAAGAAACGACGCGCACTGGCCTGCCGTTCATGCGACCGGTATTTTTGGAATATCCGCAAGCGCCGGGCTCCGACGCGAACGACCACGATTTTTTATTTGGCCGCGATCTATTAGTGGCTCCGGTCGTGACAGAAAAGCTGGACACGCAAGAAGTACAGCTGCCGCCGGGCGACTGGTTTGATTATTGGAGCAGTAAAAAATTCACCAGCACGGATCGCATCGAGTTGCATCCCAGGCTGGAAGAAATGCCGCTCTACGTGCGTGCCGGCGCGATCGTGCCCATGCAGCCGATTGTGCAGAGCACTTCCGAAACACCGAAAGGCCCGCTGAAATTGCGCGTTTATCCCGGCGGCGATTGCCGCGGCTCGCTGTACATGGATGACGGACACACTTTCGCGTATCAAAAGAATCAATTCTTACGAATTCAGTTCACGTGCCAGGCGTCGGCAAGTTCCGTAAGCGTGGCCGGTAAAGTGGAAACAGCCGCGTATCAACCGTGGTGGAGCAGCGCCGAGGTAACAATCTTCGGCGCCGCCAGCGCGCCCAAGGAAGCTCGCATAGGCGATCAAGTGATTCGCGATGTGCGTTACGACGGCGAATCGCACTCGGTAACCGTTACGGTCCCGGATGCGCTTAAAGACTGGTCGCTGCAATTGAGTTATTGAAAATTGCCGCTGTGGCGAGCGCGCTGCTGTGTCGCGTGCCATTAATTCAGCTGGAAAATCGATAGCGATTGCGCCGGCATCGTTACTTCCATTTCGCTCCCATCGATTTTCGCGTGGGCCTCGCCAAAGAGCATCGATAGCCCGGCGGTTCCTTGCGCGAATGTTCCTTGTAGCGGGATGCGCATTTCGCGTGGTGCGCTGGAATTGTTGAACGCGACGACCACCTTCTCCTCGTCCGAGTCGCGCCCAAAAACGTACGACGCGTCATCGGAGGCCAGATGCCACAACCGGCCTCGCGCCAGCACGGGATGTTCGCGCCGCACGCGCAACAGCGTTTGCACATAGACGAACAATCGTTGCTGCTCGGTGCTGCGTCCTTCGGCCGTAAATGCATTGTGCGCATCCCCTATCCAGCCGCCGGGAAAATCGCGGCGATTGTCGGGGTCCCCAGCGCCGGGCATGCCAATTTCGTCTCCGTAATAAAGTTGTGGAATCCCTCGCAGCGTGAGCGTTAGTGCGAAAGCCAACTGGACCTTCGCGGCTGAACTTCCGTCGGCGCTCGCGAATCGCGGCACATCGTGGTTCGCAAAAAATGTGATCAGCGAATCGGCATGTGGATATAGAGAGTCGTGCCGGAGGACATCGGCAATTCTTCCGGCCGGCGCTCCGTGAAGCAATACATCGCGAACGGTGAAGTACAGCGGAAAATCGAAAATGGTGGTTACGCCGGAATCGATGCCATCGTAACGCTTCTGTCCGCCAACAAAAAAAAACGTAACGCTGGGATCCGGATGAAACACTTCGCCAATCGTCGCGAGGTTGGGATAAATGCGCCGCAATCCAGCGTGCCAGTTGGCCCAAAATTTTCTCGGCACGTACGGAAAGGTATCGAGCCGGTAGCCATCCAGCCCGGACTTCTCCGCCCACCAGGTGCTGTTTTGCAACAAATACTGCGCGACCACCGGATTCTCGGTGTTCAGGTCCGGCAAAACATTTGCGAACCAGCCTTCCGTCAGATTTTTCGATAAGGCCGGCCCGGCGTGCGGATCGACCAGCGTCTCGAATGGATCGTTGCTCTGCGTCTGGCCGCCACTTTTTCCATAAAAAGTTTTATTCAGCGGAGCACCTGAATTGGTGTGTTGTTCCGCCGTGCCATGAAACCAGTCTGGCAGGGGCGGGTCTGCGACCCAAGGATGCTGCGGCCCGGTGTGATTGACCACCACGTCGAATAAAATTTTCATTCCTTGTCGATGCGCAGCGGCAACCAGATCCTGATAATCGCGCAAACTTCCCAGATGCGGGTCCAACGCGTACAAATCCACAGCGCTATAACCGTGGTAATTCTGCGCTGCCGCATTCTTCAACACGGGCGTAAGCCACAACGTGGTGACGCCCAGTTCTTTTAGGTATGGCAGGTGTTCCCGAATTCCGCGCAAATCTCCGCCGTGATATGCGCGCGGTTTCGCGCGGTCCAGCGAGTCGGGAGCTTCCGTCGGCTGATCGTTGGTGGGATCGCCGTTCGCGAAGCGGTCCGGCATGACCAGGTAAATGACGTCGCTTTGCGACAGCCCTTGAAATTTTCCCGCCGTCGAATCGCGGGCGGCCAGCGTTAACTCGAATGAGGTTTCGCCGCTGGGAGTGATCACCCGGCAAACGGCAGTCCCGGTTCTGGTATCCGCGCCAATTTTTAGCCACACAAACAAATAATTTCCGCCAGCGGTTGCCTGCGTGTGTGTGACGCGAAGCGTTGCAAGATTGCAGGCAACCTGCGTGGCTTGCAGGTTATGGCCGGAGAGCAGCACCAGCACCTCCGGCGTCAAACCGATCCACCAGCTCGGGGGCTCGACCTTTGTGACGCCGGGCGTTTTTTCCGGCGATTTTTGTGGCGCGGGCGCAGCGCAGATCGCATCTGAAATGAAATTCGAAAAAATCAGCCAGCAGCAGAATCTGAGGGCCAGACGTGTAAATACGCGATGATTGTTAGGTGTCAGGAAATTCTTCACTGCGAAAGCATAGGAAATATTCGAGGTGGACGCCAGTATCCGTTTAGCCTGACTTCGAATGGTAGGCTATTTCGTCTCTTTACGGACCGGGCTCAAACACCAAGTGCCCAAACGCTTCGGGCACGTGGAAGTTCGGCTGCGGTGTATTCGTCGCGCGCCACGCGGAATAAAAGCGCGGCTCTGGGGCGCCTTCAATGCGATAAAAGTTGGCGCGCCAAACGGCATTGGGTTCGAACCGCGCTACGAGACTCTTCGTCGGAATTGCCAGTTCGGCCGTCCAGGTCTTGGCAGCCTCATCGACAGTTACGCGGCGTTGCATACCGCTCTTTAAGTCCCGCAGCCCGCCGTTCTCAATATCCAGATCGATCCAATAACCGTTGGGGCTTACCTCAAATTCCTTATAGTGCCGCGTAGACGACGGATCGGGTTGCAGAAATGCTTCCACTACATCGCGGTCCCACAAGTGATCGCGGCGGCCACTGGCGTCGGCGTCGGCGAATACCGTAATCGTGCGATATCGCGCGCGGAATCTTAGATAAAGATGCTGCGGTGTCCATAATAACTGGACTTCCGTCCCGCGCTCCGGGTCGTTGTTTTCACCTTTCCAGTCCGCATCAAACTGCACCGGCTGAGCTTTGTCCCACGCAGTAGCTATCGGAAATCCCGCGGCGTCGACGGAACCCGTGAATGCTTTTGCCACGACGGTATTCGTAGCGACATCCTGAGCACCATGGCTTGATCTGGGTAATCGCTCGGTATTTGTCATTCTAATTTTCTCGTTGGCGTGCGCTGACGTACGCATCTTTCCTGTTGCTATGACAATACCAATCGCGACCGCTAACGCTACGATGCCAAACTTCATACGAAATCGGCACTCCGGCCGGACTTTAGCACCGCGAACCTTTTGCGCACGTCCCGCGTTTCGCCGCGCAAATCGGACGAATCGCCATGCTAGCATTGATTTTGTCAATTACCTGGTTTGCTGCAATTGGAATAAGTTCAGGAGCACGCGATGATCGAACCGGTAAATATCGAAGAATATTCCACAAAACGGCAGAGGCGCTCGCCCGACGAGTTTCAGTACATCAAATTCCGCATCGACTCCAGCGTCGCGCGACTCACCCTGAACCGCCCGGAACACAATCTTCTGAATGAAGCCATGCTGCGCGAGCTAGCCGATGGCATTGGTTTTGCCGGTGATCGCGACGACGTAAAACTCATCGTATTGGATTCCGCGTGCAAAGTGTTTTGCGGCGGCATCGATATCGGCGAATACACGTCGCAACGCGTTTTTCAGATGCTCGACGCGTTCCATGGCGCGTTCGCGGGAATGCTCGAGACGGGGAAACCGGTAATTTGCGTAGTGAACGGCCCCGCGATTGGCGGCGGCGCGGAGCTGGCGGCGTTCGGTGACTTCGTTATCGCCACTCCCAAGGCGCGTTTCGCGCAACCGGAAATTTCCATCGGCGTGTTTCCTCCGCTGGCTTCCACCATTCTTCCTTTTCTCGTTGGACCGAAGGTGGCGCTCGAGCTGGTGTTGACCGGCGAGCCTGTCACTGCCGAGCGCGCGTTGGAACTAGGCTTGATAAATCGTCTGGTGTCCGAAGCCCAGTTACAAAAAACCGTCTCGGACTTAATTATTCGCATCACCAGCCACTCCGGTCCGGTGCTGACGATGGCGAAGAAAGCGATTCTCGGCGGCATGGGGTTGTCGCTCAAAGACGGCCTGAAAAATTCCATGAATATTTTCCTCAACGAGCTGTATCGCCTGGAAGATTCGCAGGAAGGCCTGCGAGCGCTCGTGGAAAAGCGAAAACCAAGTTGGAAAAATCGCTAAGCGATTGCCACATTAATGGCCGATAGGGCGAATTAATTGACACTCCACGGCCCTCGGCATACACTCGCGTTTCCATTTGCAGGCAAGGGCAGCGGGGAAGGCCGTGAAAATCGGCCGCGGTCCCGCCACTGTAATCGGCTGAAAAGCCGTAAGCCAGGCCACCCTCCCATGCCGCGCAGGCTGCGGGCTCTTCGCGAGAAAGAGCGCCGTCATTCGCCCCCGTGTCTCGTGGGGCTTTTTTTTTTTTTTGCTTGCGATGGTTTAAGGAACGCTACTTGGGGAAACCAACAAAACGCCGTGAGTTTCGAGCGCTCGCAAGCACATCGTTGCGTGCCGTTTCGCATGCTGTCTTGTCCGCCCCATTACGTGCCACAGTCCATACGCTGTTATTTGCATGTTTAGTCACCGCTGCCGGCGTTCATGCGCAAAATTCCGCACCACCTTCGGCGCGAGCCGCCGCCACGAGTGCTCCTGCTCCAGCCTATCGCCAAATTGTCGACGAAACCGGTCGCAGTGTTCGCGTGCCGCAGCCAGTTTCGCGCATCGTGTCGCTGGCGCCCAGCTTGACGGAAACGGTTTACGCGCTCGGATTGCAGGACCGTCTGGTGGGCGACACCGATTATTGCGATTTCCCACCGGACGCCCAGAAAAAAACGAAAGTTGGCGGCGCCATCAATCCCAGCCTGGAGGTCATTGCTCACCTAAAGCCGGACCTCGTACTGGTGACGCGCCATTTGAACAGCCTGGACACCGTGCACTCGCTCGATGCGCTGGGCATTCCTTCTTTCGCCACCGATCCGCGCACCGTGGATGAAATTATTACTTCCACCAAACTGCTGAGTGACGTTCTCGGTGTTCCTGACGCGGGCGCATCTCTCGCCGAAGATTTACAGCACCGTCTCGCTGCGCTGCAGCAGAAAATCGGCTCGCTTACGCCGCGACGTGTTTTGTTCATCGTCTGGACCGATCCGCTCATCTCCATCGGAAAAGATACCTTCATCGCCGACGCGCTGCGCCGCGCCGGGGCGGTGTCCATCGTCGATTCCTCGCAGAGCTGGCCGCAAGTAAACCTTGAGGAAATTTTGCGGCTGCAGCCGGAATTCCTGGTGTTCGCCGATTCGCATTCGGAAGCGGCCCCGCGTGATTTCGACGTGCTGACCATTCGCCCCGGGTGGCGCAATCTGAATGCCGTGCGCGAGAGGCACTTCGCCATAATCAGCGATGCCGTGAATCGCCCGGCCCCGCGCATCGTTTCCGCCATTGAACAACTTGCGCAGCAGTTGCACCCCGAAGCGTTCGTCGAAAAATCTGCCCCGGCTAAATCGAATGACGCGCCGGGTCCGCAAAATCCCCCGCGGCATCTGCGTTCTTCAGCGATTCCGCCGCACGACTTGTCTTCAGGCGATGCCAACACTGAAGCGCACGCCAATGAGGGATGCCTTTGCGCCCTCTGACCCTGCAGCGTCTCGTCATGCAATGCGCAATTCTCGGAGCCATTTTATTCTTTGTGGTCATCGTGGCCCTGAAGCTCGGTGCCGTGCCCGTTTCTCTCTACGGTTTAGGCCGCGATTTGCTCCGCGTTATTTTTCATCATGGCGGCGAGATAAAAAGCGATTACGGGCTGATCATCATCGATATTCGCCTCCCGCGGATTTTGTTGGGAATTTTTGTTGGCGCATCGCTGTCCGTGGCGGGCACAGGATTTCAGGCCCTGCTTCGTAATCCCCTGGCCGATCCGTATGTCCTCGGGGTTTCCAGCGGAGCCGCGCTGGGAGCGATTCTCGCTTTGATCGTTGCACCGTATCTCACGCTGTCCCCGGCGTTGGCGGACCTCCTGACTCCGTTCGGCGCATTTCTCGGCGCCGGCTCGACGATCGCCGCCGTTTATTTTCTTGGCCGCCGCGAGGGTCAGATCGACAGCAATACCTTGCTTCTCGGCGGTGTCATCACCGCTTCTTTTATTTCCGCCATCATCATGTTTCTGATGACTTCTCTTACCGGTAGCAATCTGCGCGGCATGGCGTTCTGGTTGATGGGAAATCTTTCCACTTCCTTGCAGCCGTCGGTGTACTGGGTGCTGGCCTTCGGGTTCATTGTCTCCACGGTTGCGATCTACACCACCGCGTCCGATCTGAATCTGCTGCTTTCCGGAGAAAAGGAAGCAATGCATCTCGGCGTGGATGTACCACGCGTGCGTCTGGTCGTTTATATTGCGGCGTCCGTCTTGACGGGACTCGCCGTTTCCGTGAGCGGCGCGATCGGATATGTCGGGCTGCTCGTGCCGCACGTGATGCGCCAGCTTTTCGGATCGGATCATCGCATCCTGCTGCCCACTGCGGCGCTCGGCGGCGCGATAGCGGTGGTCATTGCCGACACCATCGGTCGCACCATCGTTCCGCCGGCGGAACTTCCGGTTGGCGCCATGACCGCGCTTGCCGGCGCTCCACTGTTCATCTATCTCCTACGCAGGAGAATCGCATGAACATGCTTGCGGCATCCGGAACGCACGCAATCTCCGGCGCGCGTGGATCCGGTGAAACTTCTCGCAGCAACAGCGATGTGCGTTTGAGCGTGGAGCAAGTCAGCTACGCGTATTCCCCGAATCCCACGCAAGCCCCACTTTTTACTTTGGAAGCCACCAGCTTCTCGGCGCGTGCCGGTGAAATCATAGCCATCCTCGGTCCCAACGCCAGCGGCAAGTCCACCTTGCTAAAACTTATTGCCGGCTCGCTGGAGCCGCTCTCCGGCCGCGTGCTGCTCAATGGTTTTCCTACTCATTCCCTGGCGGCAAAAACACGCGCGCAACGCATTGCCATGGTGCAGCAGGAAAGTCCGCTGCTTTTTCCGTCGCGTGCATGGGAGTTTGTGCTGCAAGGCCGCCATCCGCACGGCCGCGCGCTGCGCTTTGAAAGCGATGTCGATTTGACGGTCGCGAGAAATGCGTTGGCGCAGGTGGGCGCGGAAAATTTAAGCGACCGCTGGATGGCGCAACTTTCCGGCGGGGAAAAACAGAGAGTGATCCTTGCGCGCGCATTGTCGCAGCAGCCACTGCTTTTGCTGCTGGACGAGCCTACGCTGCACCTGGATATAGCCGCGCAGGTGGATTTGCTCCACAACTTGCGGCGCCTGGCGGTAGAAAATCGCTACACCGTTATCGTCGTTACGCACGAGCTGAATCTTGCCGCTGAATACGCCGATCAGGTAGTGCTCATCCAGCGTGGCAGATGCCTGCGCGTCGGACCGCCGTCGGCGGTGTACCAACGCGAATTGCTTGAACAAGTTTTTCAAACGCCGCTCATCGTGGAGCTTGGTGCATCTGGCCGTCCACGCGTGAACGTGCTTCCGGAGCGGTAGAAAAAGTTTCGTAGTTTTTCAGCTGCGGCGTTGCTGCCGCGGCATTCTCGTCACCCATAGCGGGCCTAGCGCCCCTCGACAATCACCGCGGACCTCGTGCTCGGGAAGACGGTTAGTTGGCCGCATTTATAAAGTCCAACTAAACAAGCCGTCGCCGCCGCGCGACTGTAAGGCGGAAAGTTGCTCCGCAGGCCACTGCAGCGAACGCTTTTGACAAAGCGCCGCTGAGGGAAGGCCCGGAGCCAGCAGTGCCGCCAAGCCAGGAGACCGGCGAAGTCCGCAACCCGCTCGATATTCCTTCGCGCGGGACAACCTTGAGCTCCCGCGCGTGAGGGAGCGGAGGACAAAATGAAAATATCTTTTTTGAGGTTCGCGGTTTTGCTTCTATCCATTCTGGTTCTTAAATCTCCCGTACTAGCTCAAAACAATTCTGCCGATGCAACGGTTTCCGGCGCGCTACTGGACACAACTGGTGCAGGAATTTCCGAAGTTAGCGTAACCGTTTCGCCGGACCTCTATGCCAGCGCCGCGGTTCAGCGCGCAACGTCAGATCCCGACGGGCATTATTCATTGACGATTCCGGCGGGTCACTACCGAGTGCAGTTTTCTCGGTCCGCGTTTGCCCCGCTTGAGGTTGTCGTCGACCTGCGCCCGGGAGAATCCCGCACGCTGAACGAGCGCCTCAACCTTGAACGTTTGTCCGCAAAAGTAATTGTTACTGCGCAGGCTGAACCCGCGCCCATACAACAAACTTCCGGGTCGGTTTCGGTCATTACTCGCGAGGAGATCGATGCCCGGCAGTCCGTTTTTCTTCCTGACATTCTGCTGTATTCACCCGGCGTAGCCATCGGCAGGACCGGTGCGGAAGGCGGAACAACTTCAATTTTCCTGAACGGCGGAAATTCTAACTTCACCAAAGTCCTCATCGATGGCACGCCCATCAATCCCCCCGGTGGCGGCGTCGATTTCTCCAGCCTCACGCTCGACAACATTGATAAAGTCGAAATCGTCCGCGGTGCGGAAAGCGCCATCTACGGCACCGACGCCGTCTCCGGTGTTATCCAGCTCTTTACCCATCGTGGCGCGACGCACGTTCCTGAACTCAGTATTTTTACCGAAGGTGGAGGTTTCTCGTCCGCACGCGGCGGCGCCCAGCTAAGCGGACTGCTCGGCTCCTTTGACTATTCCGCTGCCGCCTCCTATTTCCAGACCGATGGCCAGGGCCCGAACGATGGCTTCATCAATCGCACGCTCTCCGGCAATTTTGGCTATCGCTTCGGCGACACGAATCAGCTCCGCCTGACGCTGCGCAACAACACCAGTAACGCTGGAATTCCCGGACAAACAGTCTTCGAACCACCAAGCCTGTTTCAACGTTACGATCAGCATATTTTCAGTGCCAACGCGCGCTGGAATTTTTCTTCCGGCACGCACTGGCACCATGAAATCAGCGGCGGCGAATCTTACACGCGGCAGCACAACAACAACCCTGTTCAGAGTTTCTTTGCCACCGATCCCAATGCCTTCTGTCCCCAGGCGAATCCCGCATCTTTACCCACCGCGGAATTCTGCGATTTCACCGGCGAGAGCCGCTTCCAGTACAATCGCGCCAACATCAGCGCGCAAACCAGCTACGTGCTTTCCAATTTTGGAGTGACCGCGGGCTACGAATATGAAGTCGAGAACGCCTCCCTCTCCGATGTCAACGTCAGCCATGCACGGCGGAATAACCAGGGTGGTTTTTTGGATTTCCGTTACCGGCCAATTCGCCGCGTTTCGCTTAACTTCGGTGGTCGTGCCGAAGCCAACGATAATTTTGGAACGCGGGTTGTCCCGCGCGTTGGCGCTTCCGTTATTTTGCGCAACGGTTCCGGAATTGCTGGCGACACGTTGCTCCGCGCATTCTATGGTCAAGGCATCAAGGAGCCGCGTTTCGACCAGACGTTAAGCGACAATTTCGGAGATTTGGGCAATCCGCTGTTGAAACCGGAATCGAGCAAAAACTGGACCGCCGGCATCGAACAAAAGCTGTTGAACGATCGAATCCGGCTGTCCGCCGAATATTTCTACAGCAGCTTCTATAATATTGTCAGCTTCGCATTCTGTGTTGCTACCGATCCCACGGATCCCACCATAAACAGTTGCCACCTCACCATCCCGGGTGCACCTGCCAACTTTGGATTTTTCTTTAATACGGATCGTTCTCTGGCGCGCGGAATCAGCCTCACTGGCGAAACAAACTTTACGCGCTGGCTCAACCTGGCAGGAAACTACACGCATGATGACACTCGCGTGCTGCAGGCGCCCAACGTATTCGATCCCTCCGGGCTGCCGGGAAACCATCTCGCCCGGCGTCCGGTAAACTCTGGCTCGCTCACGCTCAACGCAACGTACCGCCACTTCGGTCTCACCATTGGCGGCTACTTTTCCGGAGTACGCACCGATTCGGATTTTCTCGGTCTCGGTTTTACAAAAAACCCTGGCTACGCGCGCTTCGACGTTTCTACCCGCTACTATTTTGGCCACGGTATTTCGTTCTACGCTCGCGCACAAAATCTTTTCGACAAGCAATATCAGGATGCGCTCGGATATCCGGCACTCGGCCGCGATGCCCGCGTCGGAGTTCGTTACACCTTCAAGGGCAAAAACTGATGGACGAGCGTGAACCTATTCTTTTCTGCTGGAGCGGCGGAAAAGACAGCGCCATGGCATTGCACGCGCTGCTCCAGCGCAAAGATTTTCGCGTCGCCGCCCTGCTCACCACGGTCACGGAAGGCTACGAGCGCGTCAGCATGCATGGAGTGCGTCGCGAACTTTTGCACCAGCAGGCGCGATGCCTCGGTCTTCCGCTCGACGAAGTTCGCATTCCGCCGCAATGCGTGGATTCCATTTACGAGTCGCGCATGCAGGCTGCGCTGCGTGTTCATTTTGATAACGGCATCAGAAAAGTTGCCTTCGGAGATATTTTCCTCGAGGACCTCCGTGCATATCGGGAGAAAAATCTTGCTCGCCTGGGGATGACCGCGCTTTTCCCTCTGTGGAAACGAAATACGGGCGAATTGATCCAGTATTTCCATTCGCATGGCTTTCGTTCTCTGGCCGTCTGTGTCGACCCCAAAGTTCTGGGCCGCAGCTTTGCAGGCCGCGAACTCGATCGTTCCTATTTTGCGGACTTACCCACCGGCGTCGATCACTGCGGCGAGAATGGTGAGTTTCATACCTTTACGTTTGACGGGTCAATCTTTACGGAGGCGATTCGATTCAGAAAGGGGGAAATTGTGGAGCGCGATTCCTTTATTTTTTGTGACCTGCTGCCGCAGGAGGAGCACCCTAACACATGAAACCGCAGAGCACCCTGAACGACTACCGGATAATCCGCACGATTTTGATCCTGGGGATGATTGTTTTCGCAGCCGTAATTCGCATCGTTCCGCATCCCTGGAATCTGGCGCCAGTCGGGGCCATGGCAATGTTTTCGGGCGCGACGATCCGCCGTCATGTGCTGGCCTTTTTATTTCCCCTCATCGCGTTGTTCGCGGGAGACCTGTTTATCGGTTTCCATATCTTGATGCCCGTTGTTTACGCCAGCTTTATCGTGAATATTGCCATTGGGCTCTTGCTGCGTGAACGGCGCACGGCACCCCGCGTAGCAGGAGCCGCTCTGTTTGGCGCCATGCAATTTTTCCTGGTTACAAACTTCGGCGTGTGGATGTTATTGAATACCTATCCGAAAACCGCGATGGGCCTGGTTGATTGCTATGTGGCGGCCGTGCCGTACCTCTGGAATACCATCGCCGGTGACGCCCTTTATTCTGCTCTTCTGTTCGGCGGATTAGCGCTGGCCGAACGCTGCTTCCCGGCGTTGAACGCGCCAATGTGCGAAGCGCAATAAAATAGAGCGCTCCTGGACTGGGAGCGCTCGAAATAGGCTGATGCTATAATCACCGTTTCCTATGGCTAAATCTGCATCCGAAGCCGCAAGTCTCTCGCCCGAAGTGCTCGCCAAATACGAGCCGGTGATCGGTCTCGAAGTTCACGTGCAGTTGTTGACCAGAACTAAAATTTTCTGCGGGTGCGCCAATCGCTTTGGCGATGCTCCGAATACCAACGTTTGCCCCATTTGCCTGGGTCTTCCCGGCTCCCTTCCGGTATTGAACCGGCGTGCCGTCGAAATGGCCATGCGCGCATCCTTGGCTATCAATTGCACCGTGCATGAACACTCCCGCTTTGCGCGCAAAAATTATTTCTATCCCGACCTCCCCAAGGGCTACCAGATTTCGCAATATGAATTGCCGCTGGCCACCGGCGGCTGGATTGAAGTCGCGCATGGCGGCGCCAAAAAACGCATTGGCATCACGCGCCTGCATCTTGAAGAGGACGCCGCAAAAAATCTTCACGAAGGTTTCAGCGAATCCGCCACCAAGGCGTACATCGATTACAACCGCTGCGGCACGCCACTAAGCGAAATTGTTTCCGAACCGGACATGCGCACGCCGGAAGAAGCGTACGCGTACCTCACCACGCTTCGGCAAATCCTGCTCTACACCGGGGTCAGCGATTGCAATATGGAGGAAGGCTCGCTGCGCTGCGATGCCAATGTGAGCGTGCGTTTGCGCGGCGCTGCGGAGTTCGGCACCAAAGTCGAAGTAAAAAATCTAAACTCCTTCCGCTATCTGCAAAAAGCGCTGGAATTTGAAATCGAGCGGCATATCGGGGTGCTCGAAGCCGGGCAAAAAATTACTCAGGAAACGCGCTTGTGGAATCAGGCGGAGGCCTGCACCGTGGCGATGCGTTCCAAGGAGAAGGCTCACGACTACCGCTATTTCCCCGAGCCCGATCTTTTGCCGGTGCACATAAGCGCGGCCTGGCGCGAAGAAGTTTTGCGCACGCTCCCCGAGCTCCCGGAGGCCAAGCGTGCGCGTATGATCGCCAGCTACGGCATCACGCCCTACGACGCCGACGTGCTGACCACCGGTGCGGAGCTTGCGAATTATTTTGAAGCGGCAACCAAAACAGGTGCGTCGGGGAAAAATACCGCCAACTGGATGCAGACGGAATTGCTGCGCCGCCTGAACGATTCGGGAAAACAGATCGACGCCAGCCCCATTTCGCCGGCGGCGCTGGGAGAGCTGGTCAAGCTTGTCGAATCCGGACATATTACCGGGGCCATTGGGAAGAAAGTTTTTGCCACCATGTTTGAATCGGGCCGCGGGGCCGCGGAAATTATCGCCGCGGAAGGGTTATCGCAAACGGTCGACGCGAGTGCCATCGAGCAGGCTGCCCGAGAAGTGATCGGCAAAAATCCCGATAATGTCGCCAAATTCAAAAGCGGCAACGAAGGCGTGTTTAAGTTCTTTGTGGGCCAGGTAATGCGCGCCACGCGCGGCCAGGCCGATCCTCAGACCGTCAACGATATCGTGCGCAAGATGTTGTCCGCTTAAATTGCTTGAGCTTTAGCGCGCCGATGCGCTAAAGGTTCGCCCGTCACTAAGTTTTAATGGATTGTTTTTAAGGATTATCCGCCCGTGCTCGAAAACTACTTTTCGACCAGGCGATTAGTTATAGAAAAATCGCGGGCTTCCGGATGTTTCGGCGTCCAGTCTGCCGGGGGGAACGCCACGCGCCAGAAGGTTGGCCGCGGCGAAGAAAATTCGATGCCAATTTCCGTTTTGCCGTCGCGAACCGGTCCCAAAAATACGACGCGGCATTCCTGAACTTCTTCCGTCATTTTGTGCTTAATTTTTAAAACATTTCCGCTCGTAACACGGGCAGCCAGCGCAATCAGTGCGCCATGCGCGTTCACCGCCATCGTTTGAGTGTCTTCGTCAAACGATTTGTCTTGTGCATCTTTGCCTTGAATATGTACCGACACCTGCATCAACACACGTTGACTGCGGCGGCGCGCGTTCGGGTTCACGGGAGGACTGGGTGCTTGGCTCATGCCTGGCTCACTTTCCTCAACTATACGCGGCGAGCGGCGCTTGTCGCGTACTTCGCTCTGCTGACATGCAAATATGATACGACGAGATTGGAGCCCCGCGCAGGCTGCATCTAGATGGCGGTTGGCTCTGTTGACATCCTCGCTACAACTATGAGAA